>ENA-ORSR01000494-ORSR01000494.1-human-gut-metagenome-genome-assembly--contig:-NODE-494-length-34016-cov-3.944289_pt1 | contig 34016 bp, 28 predicted proteins | sample MGYA00241901_ERZ509166 | MGnify/ENA primary metagenome ERZ509166 (study PRJEB26280, sample SAMEA2338860) | human gut metagenome | biome: human gut; feature: human-associated habitat; material: faeces... | reverse complement strand
TGGTTGCCAAGTGCGTATTGGTAGTCCATTGAATATTACAGGCTTAACGGATTATGTAAATCGCCCGCAATATTCAACTGTAGTTGGATTACTACAATATCATCATCAAAATAGTGATAATGATCCTGTAGATAGTAACTATGGTGATGAAGGTGTTGGTAGAAAATTCTGGAAAGGCCTTAAAAATATTTTCAATAAAGTGAAATCAGAATTTTGATCATTTTGGCTTTTTCATTTACAATAGAAAAAATTTAACTTTTATTAATGTGCTAGCAGAGTATTAGCAGTAACGGAGAACAGCAAATGTTATACCCAGAGTATGGTGATTTTGAAGAGCAAACAGGTGCACTGATTAAGGTTGTCGGTGTTGGTGGAGGCGGCGGTAACGCAGTTAACCACATGGTTGCTAACATGGTGCAACAAGAATTCAATGGTAATTTCTTGGGCGAAAGTGCAATTGATAGCGATGAACACGGTAAGATCGTATTCTATGCGGTGAATACCGATGCGCAAGCATTACGCAAAAGCCAAGTTCAACAAACTGTACAAATTGGTGGAGCAACAACGAAAGGTCTTGGTGCGGGTGCAAATCCAAATGTAGGTCGTAAAGCGGCTGAAGATGACCAAGAAGAAATCCGTAAAATGCTTGAAGGTGCAGACATGGTCTTTATCGCAGCCGGTATGGGCGGTGGTACAGGTACTGGTGCGGCACCAATCGTTGCTAAAGTAGCGAAAGAATTAGGCATTTTAACTGTTGCTGTTGTTACTAAGCCATTTAGCTTTGAAGGCAAAAAACGTATGCAATTTGCTGAATTAGGGATTAAAGATCTTTCACAATATGTGGATTCAATGATCATCATTCCTAACCAACAAATTCAAAAAGTTCTCCCGAAAAATGCAACATTAATTGATGCTTTTGCTGCTGCGAATGATGTATTACGTAACTCTGTTATGGGCATCTCCGATATGATTACCTCTCCAGGTTTAATCAACGTGGACTTTGCTGACGTAAGAACCGTTATGTCGGAAATGGGCCAAGCGATGATTGGTTTTGGTTCAGCTCAAAGTGAACCAGGTGCGGGTCGTGCAGAAGAAGCAGCGCGTCTTGCGATTAAAAATGATTTATTAGAAAAAGTCGATCTATCTAATGCTAAAGGTATCCTTGTTAATATTACCTCAGGCATGGATCTTGGCTTTGACGAATTTAACGTGGTAGGTGACACTGTAGGTAGCTTTGCATCAGAAGATGCGACTATCGTAGTAGGTACCAGTTTAGTTCCTGAAATGAGCAATGAAATTCGTGTAACGATCGTTGCGACAGGTTTAGGTGATGTAGTTTCTGCAGAGCCTGTAGTGATTGCTCGTCCTCAAGCGACAGTGCAACAAGCTCAAGTTCAACAACCTGTAGTGCAAGAAACGATTCAACCACAACCGCCAGTTGGTTTACATGGTTTAGATGCATTAAGACACAATCCACAACCAGAACCAGCACAGGAACAAAATTCGCAATACGGTAACTTAAATAAACCGCTTGATCCAAGCCGTTTAGAACAGTTAAGAAATAATCCTAATTTCTTTAATCCGGCATCATTTGGTCGTGATGAGAAATAAGAGTAGAAGTAATCTTGTTGTGAAGCAATAAGGTAAAAGAGATGATTAAACAAAGAACATTAAAACAAAGCATTAAAGTCACAGGTGTAGGCTTACATAGCGGCAAAAAAGTAACGTTAACGTTGCGTCCTGCTATGCCAAATACTGGCGTGATTTATTGCCGTACTGATCTTAATCCGCCGGTGACTTTCCCTGCGAATGCAGATTCAGTGCGTGATACAATGCTTTGTACTGCACTTGTGAATGAGCAAGGTGTGCGTGTTTCAACCGTAGAACACTTAAATGCAGCATTAGCTGGTTTAGGTATCGATAATATCATTATCGAAGTTGATGCACCTGAAATTCCAATCATGGACGGTAGTGCAAGCCCATTCATTTACTTGCTCTTAGACGCAGGTATTGAAGAACAAAATGCACCGAAAAAATTTATTCGTATTAAGAAAAATGTACGAGTAGAAGACGGTGATAAATGGGCAGAATTTAAACCTTACAATGGTTTCCGTTTAGATTTCACCATCGACTTTGATCATCCAGCGATTAGTAAAAATGTACGTAATTATGTGATGGATTTTTCTGCACAAGCATTCGTACATCAAATTAGTCGTGCAAGAACCTTTGGTTTCATGAAAGATATTGAGTATCTTCAATCTCAAGGTCTTGCGTTAGGTGGTAGCTTAGATAATGCCATCGTATTAGATGATTACCGAATCTTAAATGAAGACGGATTACGTTTCAGAGATGAGTTAGTTCGTCACAAGATGCTTGATGCGATTGGCGATCTTTATATGTGTGGCTATAACATCATCGGTGATTTCAAAGCTTATAAATCTGGTCACGGTTTAAATAATAAGCTGCTCCGTGCTGTACTTGCTGATCAGGAAGCGTGGGAATTTGTTACCTTTGAAGATAAGAAACAAGTTCCACAGGGTTATGTTGCGCCTGCGCAGGTACTCATCTAACAATGTTTTGTTGAAAAGCTATACTTCTTTCGGGAGTATAGCTTTTTTATTTCCCATCTTGCTCTATTATTTTTGTTTTCTGCGAAGGTAAAGAGCGGTCAAAAATAGAGGTATTTTTATATGAAAAAACTATTTACCGTGCTTCCTCTTGTGCTAGCAACTTCTGCTGCAATGGCATATGAACAGGACAAAACCTATCAATTTACCATATTGCACACTAATGATACGCACGGACATTTTTGGCCGAATGCAAAAGGTGAATATGGTTTTCCTGCTCACAAAACAATCGTTAATCGCGTGAAAGCAGAAGTCGAGCAAAAAGGTGGCTCGCTCATTTTATTAAATGCAGGTGATTTTAATACTGGTGTACCTGAGTCAGATATGCAAACAGCAGAACCTGATATTAAAGCAATGAACGCAATGGGCTATGAAGCAACCGTATTAGGTAACCACGAGTTTGATAATCCACTACAAATTCTTGATATGCAAGAAAAATGGGCGAACTTCCCATTCTTATCAGCAAACGTCATTAATACCAAAACAGGTAAAACCTTAGTTAAGCCTTATACCATTTTAAATAAACAAGATCTTAAAATTGCCGTGGTCGGTTTAACCACAGAAGATACTGCAAAATTAGGTAACCCAGAATACCTTCACAATGTGAAGTTTGAAGATCCAACAACGGTAGCAAAAGCTACATTGAAAGAGCTAAATGAAAAAGTTAAGCCAGATGTAAAAATTGCTTTAACACATATGGGCTATTACTATGATGCAAAACATGGTTCAAATGCGCCAGGTGATGTAAGTCTTGCGCGTAATTTAGATAAAGGCGCATTCGATATGATTATCGGTGGTCACAGCCATGATCCGATTTGTGTGGATGATAAAGGCGTATGGATTAAAGATTATCAACCAACTCAGCCATGTAAACCGGATTTCCAAAATGGTACTTGGATTATGCAAGCATTTGAATGGGGTAAATATGTTGGTCGTGCAGACTTTGAGTTCAAAAATGGCGAATTAAAATTAGTGAATTATCAATTAATTCCAGTGAACTTGAAGAAAAAAGTGAAAAAAGAAGATGGTAAAACGGAATACGTAAATTACGCCGAAGAGATTCCACAAGATCCAGAAATGGAAAAACTTTTAAAAACTTACCAAGATAAAGGCGATGCGTTATTAAGCCAAAAAGTGGGTAAACTAAAAGGTAAGTTAGAAGGCGATCGTACTATCATCCGTTTTGAACAAACTAACCTTGGTCACTTAATTGCAGAAGCACAACGCCAAAAAACAAAAGCAGATATTGGTATCATGAACTCTGGTGGTATTCGTGATTCTATCCAAGAAGGTGATGTAACTTATAAAGATATTTTAAAAATCCATCCATTTGGTAATATTGTGAGCTATTTTGAATTAACCGGTAAAGAATTACTGGATTATTTAAATGTAGTCGCATTGAAAGAAGTGGATTCTGGTGCTTATGCACAATACTCAGGTATCAGCATGACAGTAAATCGTGCGGAGAAGAAAGTTGAAAATGTGAAAATTCAAGGTAAACCATTGGATTTAAATAAAACTTACCGTATTTCTTTGCCAAGTTATAATGCGGCGGGTGGAGATGGTTATCCAGTCATGACAAAAAATCCAACTTTCGTTAACACAGGTTTTATTGATGCGGATGTTTTAAAAGAGTTTTTTGAGAAAAATTCACCTATTAATGCTGAGAAATACATCCCTCATAATGAAGTAACCTTTAAATAAGGAATGAAATGGCATTAGATTTATCAGAAATTCGTCAGCAAATTACGCAAATTGATCGCAGCTTGTTAAAGCTGCTTTCAGAGCGTCATCGCCTGGCATATGATGTAGTAAGAAGCAAAGAGGTGACGCAAAAAGCGTTACGTGATTTAGAGCGAGAACAACAACTCTTACAAGAGCTTGTGCAGTTTGCTGAAAGCCAAAATTATCAGCTTGAACCACAGTATATTACGTCAGTCTTCCAAAAAATCATTGAAGATTCTGTATTAACACAACAAGTGTACTTGCAGAAAAAGCTCAATGAACAACGAGAAGAAACGTTACATATCGCCTTCTTAGGTAAGCGTGGTTCTTATTCTAATTTGGCTGCGCGTAATTATGCGGCTCGCTACCATCAACAATTTGCTGAAATCAGTTGCGATTCTTTTGCTCAAATTTTTGAAAAGGTTGAAAGTGGGGAGGCTGATTATGGCGTACTTCCTTTAGAAAACACCACGTCAGGTGCAATTAATGAAGTTTATGATTTGCTTCAACATACAACCTTATCTTTGGTGGGCGAGTTGGCTTATCCTATCAAGCACTGTGTTTTAGTGAATGAGCAGGATGATTTAAGCAAAATTGATACACTTTATAGCCATCCACAGGTGATCCAGCAGTGTAGTCAATTTATTCAAAGTCTTGAGCGTGTGCATATCGAGTACTGCGAAAGTAGCTCTCATGCAATGCAGCTCGTGGCAAGCTTGAATAAACCGAATATTGCGGCATTAGGTAATGAAGATGGTGGCAAACTTTATGGCTTACATGTGTTAAAACATAATATTGCGAACCAAGAAAACAACATTACGCGTTTCATTGTCGTAGCCAAACAAGCACGTGAAGTTTCACCGCAAATTCACACGAAAACTTTATTGTTGATGACAACATCGCAACAAGCGGGTTCTTTGGTGGATGCTTTACTTGTGTTTAAAAAGCACGGTATTAATATGACCAAGCTTGAATCTCGTCCTATTTATGGCAAGCCTTGGGAAGAAATGTTCTATTTGGAGATTGAAGGAAACATTCATCATCCTGATACCCAAATTGCCTTGGAAGAGCTTAAACAATTCAGTAATTATCTGAAAGTACTTGGTTGTTACCCAAGTGAAATAGTGAAGCCTGCGAAGGTATAACGAAAATAAAAAAAGAGCGGTCGATTTAAAACAACGTTAAAATCGACCGCTCTTTTTATTGGGAAATCTTAAGCTTTTTTCAAGAACTCTGATTTCAACATGATTTTGCCACAATCGACGTTGTGATCTCCATTAACTAAACGGATATTTTTGAACTTAGTGCCTTTCTTCAACACTTCAGATGAACCTTTTAATTTTAAATCTTTAATTAAAAGCACATCATCACCATCGGCTAACAAGTTACCGTTGCTGTCTTTAACAATTAGTTGATCTTCATCGACTTCAACTGTTTCATTACCATTCCACTCATTACCACAATCAGGGCAAACAAAATTTACAGAATCATGATAAACATATTCGCCTTTACATTTTGGGCAAGCTGGCATTTGATCCATTTCTTTTTCCTTCTTTATCTGATTTAAGCCAAGTATAATGCGCACGGAGTATAACAAAAAAGTGACTATTCGCCAAAAAATGGGCAATTTCACGGAATTTATGAGGTATTTATGAAAAAAATTATGCTTTTGAGTGCAGTGATGGGCAGTTTAATCTCAATCAATGCATTCGCGCACAATATCCAACCAAATCAACTTTTAGCCAATGTAACGGTTTCGGATAAAGGTGAAATCACTTTAAATGGCAATGATGCGGCTTATAAATCATGGAGCTCAACGGCATTACCTGGCAAAGTCCGTGTGATTCAGCATATTGCAGGCAGAAGTGCGGCAAAAGAGAAAAATCAAGCGATGATCGAGGCTATCAAAGCCGCTCATTTTAACCAAGCTAAATATCAAACCACGACGATTATTAATGCTGATGATGCTGTTGTGGGCACAGGCATGTTTGTGAAAAGTAGTGCAGAAAAAGGCAAAAAAGAAAATGCCCACAGCCAAGTGATTTTAGATGATAAAAGTGCGGTCAAAAATGCATGGGGATTGCGTGAAAAAGACAGTGTGATTATTTTGCTTGATAAAACCGGCAAAGTGCAATTTGTGAAAGAAGGGAAATTGACGGATGATGAAGTCAAGGAAGTCATTTCTCGTGTAACAGCGTTAATGGCGAAGTAATAGACCAACAAGCGGAAGTTTTCTTCCGCTTTTTTATCCCTTGAAATCCTTCATTAACTTTCTCAATGTATTGCAGTTTCGTTGAAATTTACGACAATGTGTACAAATGGAAAGATGCAAATTGAGCCCAATTTTTTCTTTGGTTATTAATGGGCGTTCTTGAGCATCTGATATGAGGCGAGTCGCTTGGCGACATTTCATAAAGTCACTCCTTAAAGTTTATGAGATAAGCAGTTTTGAAGTTGTAAGCGGGCACGATAGAGTGTCGTGTGCAAGTTACTTATGCTTAGTTGATTTTCTTGGCAAATTTCTTCGGAAGATAATTCCAAAAACTCTCTCATCATAAAAATCTTGGCTTGTTTGGCTGGCAGGCAAGTTAAGCAAGTTTCAAAAATCAGCCAGAATTCTTCAGAATAGACCGCACTTTCGCTCAGTTCGAGATCGAGTGGAGAATGTTCAGCTTTCCAGTGGCCCCCTTCATCAAAGAAATGATTAGTTTGTTCTTCATCTTCAATTTCGGTTTCTAGCACTAATTTGCCTTTCTGGCGAAGAAAATCAATGATTTTATTTTTTAAGATAGCAAAGACCCAGGTCTTAAATGCCGCTTGTCGTTTAAATTGCTCAAGATGGTTAAATGCACTTAAAAAACTCTCTTGCACCAAATCTTCAGCTAATACAGAATCGCCCACCTGTAATGTGGCAAATTTCAGCATTTGCTCTCTAATTTGAGCCAAGTCTTTATTGGAAATTCCAGTTTCCATATTTTTTCCTTGAAAAAAGTGTAAGAAATAGATTTCTCATTCGTCTAATGATAATGAAAGGGGAAACCTTTCCATCCAATGCTAATTATTCACAAATTAAGGAAGATTCAAAATGAAAAATATTACTTCAAAAACAACCTTTACTGCTATTGCTGCACTTTTCTTCGCAACCAGTCTTTATGCGACCGATATGAAATCTAATGAAATGTCGATGGCAAAAGATTCCATGCCGATGACAAAAGATTCCATGCCGATGACAAAAGACGCTATGCCAATGCAAAATGACAAAATGGCATCTGATGGGATGATGAAATCTCATGATATGAAAATGGATAATATGAAATCAGAAGGAATGAAATCTGATGATATGAAAACAAAAGAAATGAAAGCAAAACTGGATGATTTTGTGGGAGGTTATGCAACGGAGGAACAGACAGCACAGGCAATCCACGATACATATAAATGTACCGGATATGTGATGGATACACATACGGCAGTTGCTTCTTGTGTATGTGCACAGTACAGAGAAGAAAGTGGGGATGAGACAAAATGTCTGATCGCTTCCACAGCCAGTCCATATAAATTCGTAGGCAGTGTGATGCGTGCAATTGATGCAGAATATGCGGGAAGAGACGAGTTTGAGCTTGTGGACGAGCTGGAGAAGCTTTCTCAGGTTGCCGTTCCGAATGCGGTCAAGGAGATTCGTGATGCGAAAATCCTTCATACAAGAGAGTGTGATGCAGACAAAATGAAAGAGACAGTGAAAGAAATATTAGAAATCGAGGTATAGTCAATGAGTGCGGACAGTATGAACAGTGTGTTTGGTTTTATCGGAATTCTTGCAGTAGGATGCGGGATATATTGCCTGTATGCATATTTCAACATGAAAAAAGACGGACACATCAATGAAACGATTCTCCTGGGGAAGAGTTATTCAGAAAAGATGTGCAAAGATAAAGATGCATATCTGAAAAAGGCGCTGCCGGCAGTTCTGGGATTTGGAATTGTTTCGATTCTTTATGGAATTGTAGATTGTATCCACTGGTATGTAAATCCGATGGAGATGGTGGACACAGTGGGCGGCATTCTTTTTATGGCAGCACTGGTGGTATTTGCAGTGTATACGATGCAACTGAAAAAGAAATATTTTTAGAAAGATACAAGGGGAATATCAACGAAAGAGAGTCAGGAGGATCTGACTCTCTTCTTACGTCATACAAATTGCAGAAATGATTTATCTATCGGAGTAATAACGTTCTAATGACAGGATTTATAAAAAGATATCAGCGGCTTTATCACTCTGACAGACTTTGTTCAGTTTTTTGGCTGCCATGGAGAGTTTCATACTGCTGACACTGCGGGCTTTTTGCTTACAGCTTCGTATGCAGCGCAGGCAGGAAATACATTTTTTCTTGTCCGTCTTTTTCGGATCCTGTGCAGAGATTGCTCCGGCAGGACATGATTTGACGCAAGCTTTACATTCCGTGCACAGGCTGACATCTGCCTTTGGAATCAGTGGAGTTTTTGCGTATTTGCGATATGGAGTGTTACCAGGTACCTGAATGGACAGCGCAGAGAGATCTTCATTTTTGATACGGCGGTTTAATGCGATCCCGAACTCACTGATTGTCTTTAGATCCGCTTTATTCGGACGGCTCAGACCAATTGAACGAACGATCGAATGCTCAGTAGGAAATGCACCGGCACCGATTACGTGGAATCCCCGATTTTCCACCTCGGTTTTTAATTCTAACAGAGCATCTTCGTATGCCCGGCAGCCATAAGTTGCGATCAGCGCAGCCGGAGTGTTGTTTCCTTTGAGTGTCTCGAAATAAGAAAGAAATGTTTCGGGAACCCGGCCGGAATAAACCGGGATTCCAAACAGGACAAAATCTGTTTCGTCAAATTGCAGAACCGGCTTTTTTTCTTTATGTACGGACAGGTCAAATGAGACGGATTTAAGGTCAATCTGACGTGCTGCCTCCATGATGACCCTTCTTGTCGTCCCTGTCGGACTGAAATAGACCAGTTTTAATTCAGTTGTTTTCATAATAGTATCCTCTCCTTGCATTCAAATGTAAATAATGTTACTATACCATAAATTTGAAAAAAATACCATGAAAAAAGAAATGGAGTATGGGTTGTAAAATCTATGTAAATAGGCTATAATAAATTCAACGGAAAACCTGAGATGTTCGATAACCTTGTTATTTTGAACCTACAATACTTTAAACGGGATTCTTATATTTCTGTAATATGTCAAGCCTCCGTTATGCAGTGGAAGACAGAAAAGCAGATGCGGTTGCCCACCTAGCTTGCGTGCTAGGAGTCAAAATACAGGGAACGGCATTTTGGGGATTCTACAGAAGATAAAAGGGAATGAAATTTAGCACAGGCTGATTTCATTCCCTTATTTCATCAATACAGGATATACAAGCCTTCAAAAAAGATCCCTTTACGAAACAGGGGCTTTATGATATGATTTTGAAAGTTTGAGAGCAGCAGGAGAGAATATTATGGGAAGAAGAGTCAAGGAGACGATAAAAAAAGTAAATAAAGTCACTGAGATCGTCGGCTCCCATCATACAGGAGCGTATGCGGCCCAGGCTGCTTATTTTTTTGTACTCTCTATGATTCCGATCATCCTGCTTTTGCTGACGGCGGTACAGTTTACACCGGCTACTTATGCAAATGTCATCGATGCAGTGGAGCAGGTGTTTCCGACATCCGTGCAGGGGTTTATCCGTTCGATCGTGACACAGGTCTATTTTTCCCAGTCGGTTAAGATCATTCCGATCACGATCCTTGTAGCGCTGTGGTCTGCGGGAAGAGGGGTACTGTCCGTGACTGCAGGACTGAACTGCATTTATGGTAATACCGAGACTCGTAATTATGTATACCTGAGGCTTAGGGCTTCTTTATATACCGTGATCTTCATTCTTGCAATCGTACTGTCACTGGTTCTGTCTGTATTTGGAAACAGTATCAGCGCCATGATCTACAAGCATGCACCGTTCTGGAGTACTCTGATGCAATATATTATTAAGATCCGGACCGTTATGACACTTGCAGTTCTGACCGTTTTCTGGGATCTGGTTTATAAATATCTTCCAAACCGGAGAGCAACACAGAAGACAACTTTGCGTAAACAGCTTCCGGGAGCCGTTTTTACAGCGTGCGGATGGCTGCTGATCTCTTTTATCTTTTCGATTTATCTGGACATCTTTGAAGGATTTTCAGATATGTATGGAAGTATGACTACGATTGTGCTGATTATGCTGTGGTTGTATCTGTGTATGTATGTGATCCTGCTTGGCGGAGAAGTCAATGCACTGTTAGAGAAATATCTTGACAATCACAAAAACTGTGATAAGATAATAAAGTAAATTTGTCTTAAATTTGAAAAATGAATCAGGATATGAAAAGCGATGAGCGTGCACAGTAGAGAACTGTTTTCCATCAGAGAGAGAAGGTCACTGGCTGTAAGCCTTCTTTGGTTCAGACGGCAATCGAAATTCCCACGTAAGCTGCATTTTTGAAATGATTTCAGAGTAGAAAGTGCCGTCTATTGTACGTTACACAAGACCAAGTGCTCACAGGAAGACTGTGGGAATTAGGGTGGTACCGCGAATACAGACTTCGTCCCTTTTGGGATGGAGTTTTTTTCATACTAAGAAATATGCTTTCAAAGAAAGGAGAAAGAAGATGAAAGACAGACTGGAACAAATCAAAGCACAGGCTTTGGAGCAGATTAAAGCTTCTGATATGCCGGAAAAGCTGAACGAGGTGCGTGTAAAATTTCTTGGAAAAAAAGGAGAATTAACAGCCGTATTAAAGGGAATGAAAGACGTGGCCCCAGAGGAGCGTCCGAAAGTCGGACAGCTGGTCAATGAGACAAGAGCTGCAATCGAAGAGCTTTTAGAAGAGACAAAAGTGAAAATGGAGGCAGCCATCCGTGAGGAAAAAATGAAAGCGGAAGTCATTGACGTGACGCTGCCATCTAAGAAAAGTACGGTGGGACACAGACATCCAAATACGATCGCGCTGGAAGAGGTAGAGCGCATTTTCGTGGGAATGGGATACGAAGTAGTAGAAGGACCGGAAGTAGAATACGACCTGTACAACTTCGAGAAACTCAACATTCCGGATGGGCATCCTGCAAAAGATGAACAGGATACCTTTTATGTGAATAAGGACATTGTGCTGCGTACACAGACTTCTCCGGTTCAGGCGAGAGTGATGGAGCAGGGCAAGCTGCCGATCCGTATGATCGCACCGGGAAGAGTATTCCGTTCTGATGAAGTGGATGCAACACATTCTCCATCCTTCCATCAGATTGAAGGTCTTGTGATCGATAAAAATGTTTCCTTTGCAGATCTGAAAGGAACACTGGAAGTGTTTGCAAAAGAGCTGTTTGGAGAAGAGACAAAGACAAAATTCAGACCGCATCATTTCCCGTTTACAGAGCCAAGTGCAGAGGTGGATGTGACTTGCTTCAAATGCGGAGGCAAAGGATGTCGATTCTGTAAAGGTTCCGGCTGGATTGAGATCCTCGGATGCGGGATGGTACATCCACATGTGCTGGAGATGTGCGGAATCGATCCGGAGGAATATTCAGGATTTGCGTTCGGTGTCGGTCTGGAGCGAATCGCACTGCTGAAATATGAAATTGATGACATGAGACTTTTGTATGAAAATGACATCAGATTTTTGAAACAGTTCTAGGATTTAGGTGGAGAGAAAGGAATAGGATTATGAATACTTCTTTATCATGGTTGAAAGCGTATGTCCCGGATCTGGACGTGACAGCGCAGGAATATACAGATGCAATGACATTGTCAGGAACAAAAGTAGAGGGCTATGAACAGCTGGATGCAGATCTGGAAAAGATTGTCATTGGTCAGATCGATAAGATTGAAAAGCACCCGGATGCAGACAAACTGGTCGTATGTCAGGTGAATGTAGGAACAGAGACAGTACAGATCGTAACAGGTGCGAAAAATGTATTTGAAGGTGCAAAAGTGCCGGTCGTACTGGACGGTGGACGCGTGGCAGGGGGACATGAGCCGGGACAGAAAGTTCCGGGCGGAATCAAGATCAAAAAAGGCAAGCTCCGCGGAGTGGCAAGTTTTGGGATGATGTGTTCTATCGAGGAGCTGGGTTCTACGACAGATATGTATCCGGAGGCTCCGGAAGACGGAATCTATATCTTCCCGGAGGATGCCGAAATCGGAGCAAGTGCGATTGAAGCGCTTGACAGAAACGATGTGGTATTTGAGTATGAAGTGACATCCAACCGTGTAGACTGCTACAGCGTACTTGGAATCGCAAGAGAAGCAGCCGCTACATTCAACAAAGAGTTTGTTCCTCCAATCGTGAAAGAGACAGGAAATGGAGAAGATGTCAACGATTATATAAAAGTAACAGTAGAAGATGCCGATCTGTGTCCGAGATACTGTGCAAGAGTGGTAAAAAATATTAAAATCGGTCCGTCTCCAAAATGGATGCAGAGAAGGCTGGCATCTGTAGGAATTCGTCCGATCAACAATCTGGTGGATATTACAAACTATGTGATGGAAGAGTACGGACAGCCGATGCATGCCTATGATCTGGATACGATCGCAGGTCATGAGATTGTTGTAAAAACTGCACAGGATGGAGAGAAATTTACCACACTTGACGGACAGGAGCGTATCATGGACAAGGACGTCCTGATGATCTGTGACGGAGAAAAAGCAGTCGGAATTGCCGGTATCATGGGCGGAGAAAACTCCATGATCACAGATGATGTCAAGACCATGCTCTTTGAGGCAGCATGCTTTGACGGTGTCAACATCCGAAAATCTTCAAAGAGAGTAGGGCTTCGTACAGATGCTTCCGGAAAATTTGAAAAGGGTCTGGATCCGAACAATGCAAAAGCAGCCATAGACAGAGCCTGCCAGTTAGTAGAAGAATTAGGCGCCGGAGAAGTGGTTGGCGGAACCGTGGATGTTTACGGAAAAGTAAAAGAGCCGGTAAGAGTTCCATTTGATGCAGATAAGATAAACTCCATGCTGGGAACTTCCATTTCAGAAGAAGAGATGCTTGGTTATTTCGCAAAGATCGGTCTGGAATATGATGAAGCAGCAAAAGAAGTGATCGCGCCGACATTCCGTCATGACCTGTTCAGAATCGCAGATCTGGCAGAAGAAGTGGCAAGATTTTTCGGATATGACAATATTCCGACCACACTTCCAAAGGGAGAGGCTACAACAGGAAAGCTGCCGTTTAAACTGAGAATCGAAGATGTGGCAAAAGAAATCGCAGAGTTCTGCGGATTCAGCCAGGGAATGACCTATTCTTTCGAGAGCCCGAAGGTGTTTGACAAACTGAGAATCCCGGCAGACTCCAAATTGAGAGAAACCGTAGAGATCATGAATCCGCTGGGAGAAGACTACAGTGTGATGAGAACGACATCCTTAAATGGAATGCTTACTTCTCTTGCGACAAACTACAACCGCAGAAATAAAAATGTCAGATTGTACGAGCTTGGAAATATTTATCTTCCGAAACAGCTTCCGGTTACAGAACTTCCGGAAGAGAGAATGCAGTTTACATTGGGAATGTATGGAGACGGCGATTTCTTCAGCATGAAAGGTGTAGTAGAAGAATTCTTTGAAAAGATCGGAATGCACGAAAAAGAAACGTATGATCCAAATGCAGGAAAACCATATCTGCACCCGGGCCGTCAGGCAAATATTATGTATGATGGAAAGGTTGTTGGATATTTAGGAGAGGTACATCCGGAAGTAGCCGATACATATGGAATCGGCGAGCGCGCTTATGTGGCAGTGCTGGATATGCCGGAGATCATTCCGTATGCAACTTTTGACAGAAAATATACAGGAATCGCAAAGTACCCTGCTGTGACAAGAGATATCAGTATGGTAGTGCCAAAAGAGATTCTGGTAGGACAGATTGAAGATGTGATCGAGAAAAAAGGCGGAGCATATCTGGAAAGCTATGCACTGTTTGACCTGTATGAAGGAAGTCAGATCAAAGCCGGATTCAAATCCGTTGCATATTCTATCGTATTCCGTGCAAAGGATAAGACTCTGGAAGAGGCGGATGTAACTTCTGCGATGAACCGGATCTTAAAAGCACTGGAAGAGATGGGAATCGAGCTGAGAAAATAGGACCGAGTCTGTTTAGAAAGAGGGATATCATTGAAAACAAGTGATTTTTATTATGACCTGCCGGAGGAACTGATCGCACAGGATCCTCTGGAGGATCGCTCCGGTTCCAGATTATTGTTTCTGGATAAAGAGACAGGGAAAACAGAGCATCATATCTTTCGGGATGTGATCGATTATCTGAATCCGGGAGACTGTCTGGTCATCAACGATACAAAAGTAATTCCGGCACGCCTGATCGGAGAAAAAGAAGGCACCGGTGCCAAGATCGAGGTCCTCCTGTTGAAGCGCGGAGAAAACGATGTGTGGGAAACACTGGTAAAACCGGGGAAAAAAGCAAAACCGGGAACCAGGATCAGTTTCGGAGACGGACTTCTGGTCGGCGAGGTTGTGGATGTGGTAGAAGAGGGAAACCGTCTGATTCACTTTGAGTATAAGGGAATCTTTGAGGAGATTTTAGACCAGCTTGGTCAGATGCCGCTTCCTCCATATATTACCCACCAGCTGGAAGACAGAAGCCGTTATAATACGGTGTATGCAGCTCACGAAGGTTCAGCTGCAGCACCGACTGCGGGGCTTCATTTTACTCCGAAGCTTTTGAAAGAAATTCAGGAAAAAGGCGTGGATATTGCAAGAGTGACACTTCATGTCGGACTGGGCACATTCCGCCCGGTGAAAGTGGAGGATGTGACCGAGCACCATATGCATTCGGAGTTTTACATGGTGGATGCAGAAGCGGCAGAGAAGATCAACAAAGCCAAAGAACATGGAGGCCGTGTGATCTGTGTGGGAACGACGAGCTGCCGTACCATCGAATCTGCGGCGGACGAGAACGGACGCTTAAAGCCTTGCAGCGGCTGGACAGAAATTTTTATCTATCCGGGATATCAGTTTAAGATATTAGATGGGCTGATCACAAATTTCCATCTGCCGGAGTCCACGTTACTGATGCTGGTATCTGCGCTGGCAGGGAAAGAAAAAATCATGCATGCATATGAAGTGGCAGTACAGGAACGGTACAGGTTTTTTAGTTTTGGGGATGCCATGTTTATCAGCTGACGTTTTCTTTTCCTGTAAAACGTGCTGCGGTTAATGCCCAGCCAAGAACAAGCCTCCTTGATAGGAACGCCTTTTTTGGTTAAAGAGCCGATAATCGAGACTAAATTTTCGTCTGAGTGATCTTTCAGATTGAAATTTTTAAGGATCCACTCTTTAATTGCCATTGTGTAGGCCAAGACTGCCGAGGCTGAATAGCGCATAGGTACGCCTCCGTCTGAAATGTTTTCCCTTACTATGGCACGGTCTCTGTCCTTTTGTAATTCTGATTTAACCCATCTTTGGACAGTTCTTGGTTCTAAACCATAAAACTCGGCCGCCTGTTTTGCAGAAGGAAATCGGCCTTCAATCACGGAATCAGCAATAGAACTGGCAAAAAATTGGGATTGGACACGCTTGGCAGGCTTGCCTTCGCGTTTACGATGGCTGTTAATGATGCTCTTAACGGTGGTTCTATAAACATTGAAACGAATTGCCAAGTCGGTAATAGAATCACCTAGTGAGTGGAGTCTGACAATTTCTTCTTTTTCTTCATAGGAAAGGAGAGACTTCCTTTCAACTTCCAAGACCCAAGATTCATCATGACGAGCACGCGCTTTCCATAACCGCAATACGTCTCTAGGAATCCCGGTTAACGCCTCTATTTCTCGATAACTTTTGAATTCTCTAAAAAGAGAACAGACCAATTGTTTCGTTTCAACTGAATAGACTTTACGCAAAACGCTACCTCCTTAAGTGTCGCTTTTTTAGGGGTCAGTTCATTAGATGGTCATTCTATGCTGTCGCGTAACAGCTCTTCTTAATATCGTTCAAGAATTTTCTGAGATTGCAAAAGCGACTCAATATACTGAAAATTAAAACATAAAACAGAATGATCATCCTTATCGCCGGCGACACTCATACAGGTAAGACGAATCTTGCTCAAAAATTGCTCGAACATTTCAAGATTCCGTATCTTTCTATTGATCACCTAAAGATGGGACTCATCAGAAGCGGAAACTCAGATCTCACTCCGGAAAGCGACGATGACGCTTTGACGGAAAAGCTGTGGCCAATCGTCCGTGAAATGATCAAAACTTGACTCGAAAACAACCAGAGCCTAATCGTCGAAGGGTGCTACATTCCTTGGGACTGGCAAAAAGATTTCTCAGAAGAAGAAAGAAAATCAATTAGTTATCTTTGTCTAATTTTCAGTCGGTCTTATTTGGAAAAGAACTTCGATCAGATCAGAAAACACGAAAACGTCATCGAACAGAGGCAATGCTCACAGCTCTCTTTGGATGACATGATTTCGTGCAATGAGAGAAATTTTCAAAACTGCTTGAAATACCACCTAGATCATATTGACATAGATGACAAATACGAAGTTTTTCCGCAGGCCCTTGCCGGTATTGAAAACCAATTGAAAGATGTTTCGGACGTTTGTGCAAAGAGAAATAGTCTCGAAGAAATCAAATATTGAAGATCTCTCGAGTTCTAGCTCCAAACGCTGCGGCATCTTCTTCAATGGTTTTTTGAACTTCAGCTAATAAAATTTGAACGTCGTCGGCAAGTATTTGCGAAAGGCCGGAGATTTTTCTCATGTCCAAAGTATGTTCGGGGCAGGCTTCTACGCACCGTTTGCAATCCACACATCTAAGCGGATCTGCAAGCAGTTTAAATTGACCGTCCTTCTCTCGTGAGGTTAAACAGCCGGAAGGGCAAAGAAGCACACAGATGTTGCACCCGGTACAAGTGTTTTTGTGAACAACCGGAAGCGGAAATATCTTCTCAGGAATTTCATACTCCGGTTTTTTCTTACGGATCAGCTTGATGCAGTCGATTAACATCTCTCGATCAAGCATTGGGAAAACTTTCTCAATTTTTGGGGCATTGCCTTTTAAGCTGGCTATTTCCGACTTTTCCAGCAATTCATTAGAGATCTTTCTAAAGATCTTTCTTCGCTTTAAATTCTCTAAGGCTTTAGATGCTGTTTCAACAATTTCAATATTCGGCTGGATTTTCAGTATGTCAGAGAGTCTGGAAATTTTTTGAGCCATGCTTTTGGCTGGGTCTCCTTCGGTATTGCTCGCGCAGTTTCTGCAGTTTTCGCAATAAACAACAACTTTGGCTTCCGTTGTTAATTGGGCTAATACAAGCAGGACTGGGTTCAAACCTCCTAAACAACCGATGGAAATTCGTTCTTTTGCTTGCGAAGATTTAGGACAAGCAAAGACGGCGGGTAAGTTGGTCAATTGATTTTTTTGATTCTGTTCAGTTATTTTTTTGATTTGGAACAGAGCGGAATAAAGAGGATATTTTGCAAAAGCAAATGCCTCAGTAGGGCAAGAACTCACACAAGCACCGCAAGACGAACATTTGCTATTTTCTAAACTGATCGTACTGTTATTTAGGAAAACAGCTTTTTCTCGGCACGCGTCAACACAGCGACGACAAGAAGATTTTGGGAAAAGCGTTCTAACGCATCGGTTTTGCTCAAATGTCAGCTTGGCTTTGTGAATGTCTAAAGCTTGCTCTCCGTACCTTTTTTCTATTTCAGAACGGCAGAGTCCAAGAAGATCCGTAATCACCTGTGCTTCGTTAAGGGCCATTTTCTTTCGGGTGGTTGTTATGACATCTATTCTAGGTGATGGCAGAAAGAACTGGATAAAAAAATCGCCCTCCGAAAGTGATTGGAGAGCGAGTAATTAGGAGAGATTTGAAGAATTGAATTTTGCAGGGACTATTCTGCTGGCTTCTCTTTCAACCGGGTTATTAATTCTTTCTTTAGTTCGTCAAGAAGAGGCGGTAAGGTCTCGGTGCATTTCCCATAAACTCTATGATTGAATTTGGAATATGGGTGGATGAGCGGATCTAAATCAAGATTGATTCTTAAAGATGCTTTAGTTTCTCTCACGAAATCAGCAGCTGGGTAGACGGTGCCGGAGGTTCCGACGGAAATAAAGACACAGGCTTTCTTGAGGTACGAAGGTATCCAATCCATGCCGTAAGGAATTTCTCCGAAAAGCACGACATTGGGTCTCACTGCAAAACTGTTCGCTCCGCAAACCGGACAAACTTGTTCCCGTTGGTAGAAGCCGATTCTGGGGAAGGTCTTTTTGCACTTTCGGCACTGGGAAGTTTGGAAATCACCGTGCAGATGGAAAACTCGCGGAGAGCCGGCTAATTCGTTCAGATTATCCACGTTTTGTGTGACATGGATCACATCACAAAAAGCAGCGACGTCTTTCTGAAATTCTGCAATCGCTATATGGGCCGCGTTAGGGCGGCAGGGTTCAGCGTTCTTGATTCTTTCGTTGTAGAAGTCGAAAACATCTTGAGTGTGTCTTTCAAGCGCTCCGATAGAAGCGAGTTCCTTAGGATCGTATTTTCTCCAAAGGCCGTTGGCATCTCTAAAAGTCGGGATTCCGCTCTCTGCCGAAAGACCGGCTCCGGATAAAATGAAAACCAGCGGCCGCTCTCCTTTAAATGTCAACTCTTTGAAATTAACTTCCATAATTTTTCTCCTGATTAGCTTATTAATCAGACCAATGAAATATCTGTCTTATAAGTAATCTTAAGCAGAGCAGCGTTATTATCTGTCGCGCTAAAAAGCGGAAGACCTCCGTAGAACCTAAGCAGCAGAGAAGAGCGGAGATACAAAAAGGGGATCGGAAAAATTCCGATCCCCGAACATGTTAGAGATCAAAAGATCTCAGCTATTGGAAAGATTAGTTTCCTTTAGCAGCATGTGTACCGGCGTCACGACCGAAAGTCATGATGTCAGCAATGGCGTTGCCGCCCAAACGGTTAGAACCGTGGATACCGCCTGTGGTTTCACCGGCAGCATAGAGACCCGGGATAACCTTACCGTTGGCGTCAAGAACCTGAGCCTTGGTATTGATTTCCAGACCGCCCATGGTGTGGTGAACAGTCGGAACCTTCTGGCAGGCGTACCAAGGACCTTCTGTCATCTGCTTGTCAGCCTTGTTGTTGGCGACGAAGCCCAGCGGATCCTTGTATGTACCGGCGACAACACCGTTGTAGTCTTCAACAGCCTTCTTCAGGTTGGCAGCAGGCATGTTGAGTTTCTTGGCCAGTTCGTCAAGTGTCGGAGCAGAAACAACACGACCGAGGTCGATCATGTCTTTCATCTTGGCGCCGTTGGCGTCAACCCAGTCAAGAGACGGATAGCGGAGGTGGTTAACCAGGACGTAGTAAGTAGAACCGGGCTGTGCAAAGATAGCCTTAGCCAGAACGTCACGAGGAGCACCTTCGTTGACGAAGCGGTTGCCTTCCTTGTTAATGAACAGACGGTTGCGGCCGGATGTACGAACCATTTCCATCAAACCGGTACCCGGTGTTCCGCAGGGATGAACCTGAATGTCGGACATACCGATAACGTGTGCACCGACTTTTTCACCCATGATGATGCCGGAACCCTGAGCGGACTTGTTGAAGTTCGTGCAGCCGATACCCTTGCCGAGGTCATAGTCTTTGAACACGCCGGTGTTGACTTTCTGACGAAGAGCAACGTTAGCACCGAAGCCGCCGGTTGCCAGGATGACGCCCTTGTCAGCCATGAACTTGGTGGTCTTGCCGGTGTGGTTGTCTTTAGCTATAACTCCGATAACACGGCCGGCCTTGTCCTGAATCAGGGAGACAGCGTCCATGTCGGTGTAGACCTTCATGTCGTTGCCATGAGCGGCGATGTATTTTTCAAAAGAACGAATGTAGGTGTTGCCGGACGGAGTAGCAGGATAGTGAGAACGCTGCCACAGAGCACCGGTAGCGGTACCGACTTCATCTTTGAACTTAACGCCGATGCTTTCAAGCCAGTGAACAGACTCTAAAGCATGGTCAGTCAGGTAATGAACGAGTTCAGGATTGCCGATATTGTGGCCGCCCTTCATGGTCTGTTCATAGTGTTTCTGGATAGAGTCTTCGATACCCTGTTTGCCTTGACGCTGCGGGTCAGCTGCGTTCAAAGCGCCTTCGGAAACGTTAGTAGAGCCGCCGAGGATGCCGAGTTTTTCAAGAACGATAACTTTGGCACCGGCCTGCTGAGCAGCGATAGCGGAAGCCAAACCGGATCCGCCGCCGCCGACAACAACGACGTTGGTCTTGATTTCAGCAGGAAGAGCAGTGTATTTTTCGCTGTTCTTCATCAGCTTGGCCATGTCAGCCTTGGAAACCTTGGCTTGTTCGAGTGCTTTCTTAACTGCGCCCTTCAATGCGAAGGAAGTAATCGTTGCGCCGGTAACATTGTCTACGCCGAGAGACTGGCGATCGATAATCTTCTTGGACAGTTTATCCAGAGCGACTTTGCCGACACCGATGGTTTCAAGGTTGTCAGGATATTCAATCTTTTCAATCTTGTTCTTGCTGACGGTTACCTTGACGGTGAAGGCAGCATTATGACCGTTGACTTTTTCAGTATAAGCTCCGGGTGTATAAGTGACTGCATTGGCTGCGAGTGCAACGCCGGCAAGTCCGACAGCCACGGGAAGTTTGGTCAAAAGCATTAGTTTTCTCCTTTGGTAGGTACGAGAAAGGTCCATACCGTTGTCTTACAAAAGTACCTACAAGAGGTACTTATTACAAATTGTAAGAGTCAATAGGAGAAAATGAATAGGTATAAATACTATGAGTTATCGTCTTTCTGACTGTCCTTCTTTTTGCCAACCATTCCGGAGAGCTTGTCGCTCAGCTTCTGGAGCGAAGAGAGGTTCTCTTCCTCGATGTCATCATGAAGCCCCTTAATCTGACGTGATATAAGGAGGGCGATCGTTAAGATGAGAATTGAAACGGATGTAAGAAGAATCCACTTGCTCGTCAGATGTTCCATATTAATGATGAGGTAACGAGCAACGGCCACGACAGTGATGACCAGAGGCGTCTTGAGTTTTAACTCATGTTGGCCGAGAGAATACTGTCTGACCATCGACAAAATCTCGATGAATAAGAACAAGAGCAGTAAGTTGGCTAATCCGATGCTCTTGGTGACAAACATGTCATAGCCTTCAGCCACAATCGCGACTGCTGTCGCAATTGTGATAATGATTAGGGCCCCTGCCTGAATGATCAGAAGAAGGGTTTCAAATTTGTCGTTAATTTTGGCGATGATTGGCTTGTTCATTTTTTTTCTTAATTAATGTGGGTCTCGTGATCCGTGCCTGCATTATGAGAAAAAAAACATGGTCTGTGCGGGTTAGCAAGCAGCTTACTACCAAGAATGGGCGAAGTTGATTGCAAGTTTCAAAGGCACCGCTGTCGATAAAACAAATTTTTGGCGTTAATCAATTGAAAATAAAGAGAAATCCATTCCACAAGAAGTCAAAAAACTGCCGCTGATTAATTTAGCTTGCGACATAACAAACAAAAAATACTTATTTCTATATTTTGTGAGGATTCCTTCGATTTGAGTGTTTAGAATTGGAGCACATTTTTGCCGACAAACGGCAACGATGATTAAGAGGAGGGGCGTCAAGTTTGTCACTCATTGGTGAAGGAAACTTGTCCTCACAAAAGGATGCGGAATAACGAATAAACGCACTCGGTAAAAGTATGGAAGGTATTTCTCTCATTTCTACCTTAGCAATCGGTTTCGGTGTCGCTTTGGTTCTTGGCTTTTTGGCAGAAAAGTTAAAAGTTCCGGCGCTGGTCGGTTACTTGCTCGCGGGTATTTTGGTTTCCCCGTCGGTTTTCGGTTTTGATGTGGACTTGAACTTGGCCAACCAGTTGGCTGAAATCGGCATCATGCTGCTGATGTTCGGCGTAGGACTTCATTTCTCCTTGACGGATCTTTTGAAGGTCAAAGGACTAGTCGTTCCGGGCGCGATATGCCAGATGCTCTTGTCTGCCTTGATTGGGTTCGGTTTGAGCTGGCTATGGGGATGGGATATCGGACACTCCGTGCTTCTAGGGTGCTGCTTGTCCTGCGCTTCTACCGTAGTCGTGCTTAAGGCCTTGGAAGCCCGAGGCATGCTGGAGGGGTTCGACGGCAACGTTGCAGTGGGCTGGCTGATCGTGCAGGACATGGTCACGGTCTTGCTATTAGTTCTCCTGCCGCCAATGGCTTCTGTGTTCACCGGTCAGGCTCAGACTTCTTCTCAGCCGCTCTGGCAGCTGCTTCTTATAACCTTAGCTCAAGTTGTCGTCTTTATCGTGCTGATGCTCGTGGTCGGTCGCCGTCTGCTGCCGTACCTTCTCTGGCAGGTTGCTAAAACCGGTTCTCGCGAACTCTTTACGCTTTGCGTCTTGGCAGTGGCGATCGGCATTGCCTTCGGTGCTGCTGAAGTTTTCCATGTCTCCTTTGCCTTGGGCGCTTTCTTCGCCGGCATGGTGATGCGCGAATCCAAGTATGCGCATAGAGCAGCCGTGGAATCCCTTCCGCTGAGAGATGCCTTCTCGGTCATTTTCTTCGTCGGCGTCGGCATGATGTTCAATCCGATGGTGATCGTCGAACATCCTTGGCACCTGCTTTGCGTCCTGCTTTTGATCCTCTTCATTAACCCGATCATTGCCGCGTTATTAGTGATGTTGTTCCGTTATCCCTTGCACACTGCCTTGACACTCGGCGCGTGTTTGGGACAGATCGGTGAATTCTCGTTCATCTTGGCGAGCCTCGGAAAGTCCATGGGCATCGTCTCCGACGAGGGCATGAATCTCGTCTTGGCAACCGCGATCTTGACGATTGCGCTTAACCCGATTGCTTTTGCCACACTGCCGAAAGTTGCTGAATTCCTTAAAAAACGCAGCAAACTGGCTCGTATTTCGGCTGCTCGTCCGGATCCGCAGTCTCTTATGCCGGATGAAATCGAAAAGAAGAAAATCACCGGTCATATCGTGATTGTGGGTTACGGTGACGTAGGCTGCAAGTTAACCGCAGCCCTGCAGAAAGATGAAATCCCTACCGTCATCGTCGATAAAGACGATTCTCTGGTGGCTCAGCTGCGCAAAAACGGTTACACCGCTATTCAGGGTGATGCGATTGATCCTTCTGTTCTGCTTCAGGCCCACGTGCAGAACGCAGCCGTGATCGTTCTCACGATCCGCGATGAGATTTTAGAACGCAAGGTTGTCGAAACTGCCAAGCTGATCAATCAAGGTATTAAGGTTATCCTTCGAGCAGCTACCGACCAAGAAGCTAACCACTTCAGAGCGGATAACTTAGGAACCGTTGTTCAGGCATCGGTAATCCTGTCCCAAGAAATGGATAAATTGGTTCGCCAAGCAATCCTTAAAGGTGACTCTCCGGTTGACGAAGAAATCGCGGTCAATAGTGACGTCAACCCGGCGCCTCCGGCTCAGCACCCTGAGGTCAATCCTTGATGCTTTCTTTATCCGGAAGCAGAGATTCTCAGCTTCCTTTAGAGTCGCTCTAAACAACAAATGTGATTTGTTCTTTTATACAAAAAGGACAAATGAGCGGATTAAGAGTTTTTCTGTTTGATTATTAGAAGTTTTTTGCTGAAAAATTGGCGATTCTAAGATGGGCGGAGAGCTCCGATTTGTCAGCCTCAGAACTCTTTCCTAACAGTAAAATATTGCGTGAATTTGCCTGATGTTCTGAATAATTTCAACCAATCAGGAGAATCAATCGACTGACAACGCCGGCCCGGCTTAGTCAGGTTTGATGAAATTTTCGCAATCTGCATTAAATTTTTGCCCGCGTAGGACAAACTAACGATGAGTCATAGTTTTAGCTTGATTTCGACCTTGGCGATCGGTTTTGCGATTGCCTGGGCGCTCGGCTTCCTCATGGAACGCATCAAAGTACCGGCACTGGTCGGTTACTTGCTCGCCGGTATTATTATTTCGCCGGCAACACCCGGATTTGTGGGTGACGTCAATATTGCTTCCGAACTCTCCGAAATCGGTGTCATGCTGCTGATGTTCGGTGTCGGCCTGCATTTTTCAATGTCGGACCTCATACGGGTCAAGAATATTGCGGTTCCCGGTGCAATACTCCAGATGGGACTTGCCACCTGTTTGGGAGCAGTGCTGGCCCATTTCTGGGGCTGGCCATGGGGACAAAGCATTGTCTTCGGCATGTGTCTCTCGTGCGCATCCACGGTTGTGCTTCTTAAAGGATTGGAAAGCCGCGGTATTCTGGAGAGTGGCGACGGCCAAATTGCGGTCGGTTGGCTGGTTGTGGAAGACATCATGACGGTTTTAATCCTGGTGCTTCTGCCTCCGCTGGCTTCTCTTCTGGGTTCTCCGCTGCAAAACACCGAGGCTTCTTTGCCGCTTTGGCAGATTATCGGCATCACGCTGGCTCAAGTGTTCGGCTTCATCATCCTGATGCTGGTGGTCGGGAAAAGATTGCTCCCTTGGCTTCTTCGCCAGGTTGCTAAGACGGGTTCCCGCGAGCTCTTTACGCTTTCAGTGTTGGTATTCGCAATCGGTATAGCCTATGGCGCCGCACAGATTTTCCATGTCAGTTTCGCTTTGGGTGCCTTCTTCTCAGGCATGGTGATGCGTGAAAGCCGTTATTCCCACAGAGCTGCCATGGAGTCGCTGCCGCTGAGAGACGCTTTCGCAGTGATCTTCTTTGTCGGCGTGGGCATGATGTTTGATCCGAAAGTTCTTTATGAACAGCCTTTGCATGTCTTGGCAGTGCTCGCCATTATTATTCTTGGCAAAGGTCTGGTTGCTTTCGGTTTAGTGCTGCTGTTCCGCTACACACTTCATACCGCTTTAACGGTAGCAGCCGCGCTTGCACAGATCGGTGAATTCTCCTTCATCCTTGCGGCTCTCGGTTTACAACTGAAGATTCTGCCGCAGGAGGGTATGAGCTTAGTTTTGGCCGGTGCCATTATTTCTATCGCTTTGAATCCGTTTGCTTTTGCAACGATCGGTCCTGCTCGTGATTTCATTAAGAAACGCTGGGCTTTTGCCAGAAGAATGGATGCACGAATTGATCCGATGTCTCTCATGCCGGACAGTGTCGGCAGTGACATTCTCCATGGCCATGTTGTCTTGGTGGGGTACGGAGAGAAGGGCAAGATTATTCTTGATGAGCTTCTGCAAAGACACCTTTCTGTCGTGGTCGTGGACGATCACCATGCGGTGGTTGAAGAACTGCGGGAAAAGAAGGTCAACTCCATTTACGGCGACGCGACCGATCCGGCGATTCTCATTCAAGCTCATATCCACGAAGCGGCTATTCTCGTTCTTGCCATCGATAACGAGATCCTCTGCCGCAAGATTGTGGAAACGGCCAAGATCCTTCGTCCGACGATTGAAACGGTCATGCCTGCTGAAAATGAGGAAGACGCTAAAGCTCTAAAGGCGGACGGTGTCGCTCAGGCTTTTGTGCCGGACGAACTCTTGGCGCAGGCTATTGTCCAATTCACAATGAGCCGATTCGGCAAAGAGTCTGAGGATCAAAAGATCCGAGAGGAGGAAGCAGAAGAGCAGAAAGCAATAGAGCGGGGAGCTCTATAGCACTGTTCAAGCTTTCTTGAATCATTTGAACCCGAACAGAAACAGGCGCTTTTGGCGCCTGTTTCTGCTTCAGTTAGTTAAGTTTAGTACTCGGTTCCGGAAGTATCTCCGGCAGGTCTTGCCTGGGCAGGAACCACTAAAACCAAGTTCGGCTGGGTCTTAGAAGCCTGCGGAAGCGGCGCAACTTCGGCAAGTTTGCCGTGTTTTTTACGCAGCTCTTCGATATCTCCGAATTCGATGGCGCGGTTAGGACAGCTTTCTACACAGATCGGCTGAAGTCCTCTCTGTAAGCGATCTAAGCAAGCATCGCACTTACGCATCTTGTGAGCAGTCTCATCTAATACCGGTGCATGGTATGGGCAGGCCTGAGCACAAAGTCCGCAGCCGATGCACTTTGTCGCATCGATAACCACCAAACCGTCCTCAGCGCGTTTGTGATGTGCCTTTGTCGGGCAAACCTTGACGCAGGCCGGGTCCGAACAGTGGTTGCAGCCTAAGCTGACGTAGTAGCCGAACACGTCTTGTGCCCAGGATCCGTCAGCAGCCTGTTTCCAGTTTCCGCCGGCATACTCATGAACTTTACGGAAGTTCATGCCGACAGGAAGGTTATGTGCGTCCTTGCATGCCACGGCACAGGTCTTGCAGCCGGAGCATTTTGATACGTCAACAAAAAATCCAAGTTGTGTCATCTTATTCTCTCCTAGGCCTTACGGACTTCTACAAGGTTGGTGTGCTGAGGATTGCCTTTAGCAAGCGGACTCGGGCGCAGCGAGGTAAGCGTATTGATGTTGCCGCCAATGTCCACGACCTTGCCGTTCTTTTTGACCGGCGTGTACCAAGCGCCCTGAGGAATGCTCACAACGCCCGGCATAATTCTTGAAGTGACTTTTGCCGGAAGTTCGACGATACCGCGATCGTTAAAGATCTGAACTAAATCTCCGTTGTTGATTCCGCGTGCTTTAGCGTCCAAAACGTTTATGAAGACAACGTCCGGATGCTGTTCTCGCAGCCAGGGGAGGTTGTGGAAGGTGGAGTGAATACGGCCGTGATGGTGGAAACCGTAGCACTGCAGAGGATATTTCTTCTGCAGGTCGTCGCCATACATTTCCCAGTTTCTGAAATAGACCGGAATCGGAGAAATCACATCACCGGGCTTGAGTTTCCAGGTATTGGCGATATTGTTAAGACGTTCGGAATAAATCTCGATCTTGCCGGACGGTGTCTTAAGCGGGTTCTTAACCGGGTCGGCTCTGAATTCAGAAAGTGCGACCGGATTCTTTCTCCAGCCGTAGACTTGAGCAGGACCGCCTTTCCAGAACGTATCCCAATCAGGCAGCTGAGGTACTTTCTTACGTGTTTCGTTGTAGCACCATTCGAGCCACTGCAGCTGAGTTCTGCCTTCCGTGAATTCCTGTTCTTTGCCCAGTTCTTTGGCGATTAAGCGGCAGATTTCGTAAGAGGTCTTCTGATCCCACTGAGGTTCGACAGCCTTGTGCATCGGCAGCATAGAAGTCGTACCCCCGTTGGAGCCGCCTTGACAGGCAATGTCGTCGGTTTCAGGACCGAGGACGTCCGGAAGAAGAATATCCGCATAACGGCAGGTCGGAGTCATCATGTTGTCGCAGACAACGATGAATTCGCACTTAGAAGTGTCGCGCAGGATCTTATCCGTTGCGTTGGAATCGGAATGCTGGTTAATCGTGGTGTTGCCGCCGGAGTTCACGATCATCTTGATGTCGTGATCCAGCTTCTTGACGCCGCGCATACCGTCAGTAATGTCGGTCATGTCTTTGCCGCGAACAATAGCATCCGTCCACATAAAGACAGGAATCGTCGCTTTGACCGGGTTCTTGCCGATCGGCAGATAAACAGCAGGAAGAGAAGAGTTGCCTTCTGCATCACCCGGGTTCGTACCCGGCAGGCCGACTTGACCTAAGAGAATCGGAAGCATGGCAATGGCGCGTGCGGTTTCTTCGCCGTTGGCCTGACGCTGAGGACCCCAGCCCTGAGAGACGAAGCAAGGCTTGGTGGTTCCCATTTCTTTAGCAAGCTGAACAATGGTCTCTGCCGGGATACCTGTGATCTTAGCGGCCCATTCCGGAGTCTTAGCGATTCCGTCTTTGCCTTTGCCGAGGATGTGGCTCTTATAGTCACTGCCTTTTGCGGCAGAGGCGGGGAGTGTTTTCTCGTCGTAGCCTACGCAGTATTTATCCAGGAAGTCCTGATCAACCCAGTTGTTTTTGATGAGCTCGTAGGCAATAGCTTCGACCAAGGCAGCGTCTGTACCTGGACGAATCGGAATCCACTGATCCATGCCCGCTGCAACAGTATCGTTGTACATCGGGTCAATCATGATGGACTTCGGATGGCCTTTATCTTTAGCGCATTCGAGCTGATAGCCTTTTCCGCCGCCGGAGCCGCGTGTGACTAACGTATTGCCGCCGAAAGTCACATAAAGTTTGGCGTTAGCGATTTCGCTCATATCGGAGCCGGGGCGTCCGCCGTAGGTGTAGGGCATCGCTGCGCCGATCTGAGCGGTGGAGTAAGAACCATAGTACTTGAGGTAGCCGCCCATGAGGTTGAGCAAGCGCCACCAAGCACGTCTGGAGTTCAGTGACTGCTGGCCGGAGCAATACTGCCAGTAAAGAGATTCATTGCCGTATTTTTCAACGGTTCTCTTGAGGTTGTCAGCCACAGTCTTGATGGCTTCGTCCCAAGTGATGCGTTCAAATTTACCTTCTCCGCGTTCGCCCACGCGTTTCATCGGATATTTCAGTCGATCCGGTGAGTACAGACGCTGTCTTAATGCACGGCCGCGCAAGCAAGCGCGAATCTGACGATGATCGCACGCGTCACCTGCAGTGTTATCGGTTTCAACGCGAATAACCTGGCCGCCTTTGACAAAGCAGCGCTGAGGGCAGCGCTGTCCGCAGTTGATCACGCAGGCGTTCCAATAGAAGGGTTCAATTTCTTTGACCGCTTGAGCAACGGCTTTAGAGATCGGGTTCATCAAGAAGCTGCCTGCAGCGACGCTAAGGGCTGAAAAACGCAGGAAACTTCTTCTTCCGAAAGTGCTCTAAGGAAGATTGAACATTTGTTCTCCTTATTCTTAATTTGGGGTGGGTAAAACAAAGATTTTGGGGCTTTGTTTAACCTAATTTTAGGTGGTCCCTTTAGATTAGGTCAATAGTATGAATTAGGAAGAAACGAGTAAGCGTTTTCTAGGAGGAAGAGGAAGAACGAGAATCCCTCTCAACAAATGATTAGCGAACAAAGATACGCAGCAATTAAGAAGAAAGAACCTAATATTTGTTGTTCTTACGGATAGAAAAAAGGCCTCGCAAAAGAGGACTAAGTGAAAAATAGTTTTAGGTGAAGTCCGGCCGGACGTAAAGTTCACCGGGCGTTGCCACAAAGCCCAAATGTTCGGAAATATCATCCGCAGTGTGTTTGATTTCGCTGATCCAGCCTTCCAAGAAACTGCTGGCCGGAGAGGAGATCGAAAGGCAGGCGACTAATTTGCCGGAGTCATCTCGAATGCCGGCTGCGACACAGCGAACACCCATTTCCAGTTCTTCTTCATCTCGTGCAAAGCCCAGCGTTTTAATCTTAGAGATTTCAGTCAGAAGGGTGTCGATATCTCCGATGCTGTTCGGTGTGGACTTTTCAAGATTGGTTCTTAGCGCATAAGCGCGGATCTGTTCAAAAGAATCTTCTGCTAAAAAGAGTTTTCCGGAGCTTGTCGTGTGCAGGGGAGCGGTGGCGCCGATCGTCCGTACGACCTGAATGCCGGGACGCTCACGCATAATGCGGTCGATATAGACGATGTTGTCGTTTTGACGAATCGAGAGATTGACTGTCTGACGCGTGAGATTATGAAGACGCTGCATTCCGGTTCTTGCCGTATCGCGAACCGAGATTCTTTCTCTTACCAAGTTTCCGAGCTGAAGAAATCGCAGGCCTAAGCGGTATGTGCCGGCAGAAGCGCCTTTTTCCACAAAGCGAAGGCGAACTAAATCGGAAAGGATACGGTGGCAAGTAGAGATGTGAAGGCAGGTTTCGTCAGAAATGACCTTCAAATTCACGGGATCGTGATGTTGGGTCAGGACGCGAAGAATTGCACTGGCCCGATCAAGTACTTGAATATTTGCTTTACTAACGGACTGATCCATGGGACTGCATCTGTTTTTATTGATAAATCAAAGGCGGTTATATCAACCGCCCCTGATTGTTATTTTAGATTTTTTGCAATAATTTCTGCGATATCTGAGATAGAAATTTCAGATAGTGATTTTTCCTGAGATTTCGCCGAATCAAACATAGATAAACAGAACGGGCAGCTGGTCGCAACCTTATCGCATCCCGTATCGTTGACAACCGCCTTCAGACGAATCACGTTCAGACGTTCCGGCGCATCCGTATCGGTCCAGAACTGTCCGCCGCCGGCGCCGCAGCACGTGGTGCAGGTACCCCATTCTTTAGGATCAACCGTCTCTAACCCTTTGACTTTATTCAAATCAAATCTAGGCGCGTTCACAATGCCGTTGTAACGAGCGTAGTAGCAAGCGTCATGGATAGCAACTCTTTCTTTTTCAGAAAGTTCGGCCTTGAGTCTGCCGGCATCCATCTGTTCCGCAATGAACTGCAGGTGCGAAATCACGTTGAACTGACCGCGTTCAAACTCCGGATACTCGTTCTTCAGTGTGTTGAAGCAGTGCGGGCAGGCAGCCAGCAGACGGCTGAAGTTGTACTGACGCAGATTATCAATGTTGGTTTGTGTCTGGATCTGATAGAGATACTCTTCACCGACTCTGCGGGCAAATTCGGCGTTGCACATTTCTTCCTGCATCACGGCAAAAGACAAGCCGGAATGCTTGAGAATCTTGATCATTGCCTTGGCAATCTTCTGATTGCGTTTGTCATAGGCAGCAGAGCAGCCGACCCAATAAAGAATGTCGTAATGAACGCCGGGTTCGGCAAAGGCGACGTCTAAACCTTCCAGCCAAGCCCAGCGGGCATCCGGGTCCAAGCCCCAAGGATTGCCGACAGACTGAATATTCTGAAGCGTTTTAGCCACGCCTTCGGCGAATTGGCCTTCTTCAAGAGCCAAGGAGCGGCGCATCTGCTGAATCGTATTGACAATTTCAATGCGGGAAGGGCACTGCTCGACACAGGCACCGCAAGTGGTACAAGCCAGGAGCGATTCTTTGGAAACGACATCCGGGACCAAGACTTCTTCGGTCTTGGTGTAGCCTTCCATCATTCGTTTCTTCAGAGAAAGAATGATCTCTCGCGGATCCAAAGGACCGCCGGCACGGTTGACCGGGCAGACAGCCGTGCATCGGCCGCATTCAACACAGGCATCAAAGTTCAGACGGTCGTGCCAGTTGAATTGACCGAACCTGGAGATACCGAAGCTTTCCTGTTCTTCGATGTTGTCGATTTTTTCCACGAGGCCGCGCGGCTTAGTCCGCTGCCAGTAGATGCTCGTCGGGCTCTTATACATATGGGCGAAGTACGTCATCGGAATGGCGGCGACGAACATTAAGGAAATAATGCCGTGGAAGATCCAAATATAGAGGTGCTGAGCTTCCAGCTGCTCCTTGGTCATGCCGGAGTAGAAAACTTTGGCAAGGAAGTTTCCGACAGGAGACCAAGAGGCATAGGGAGGATTCTCGGCAGCTAAACGGAGTGCCTCAACGATATAACCGGTAAGAATAATGACGGTAAGAGAGCCTAAGATCCACAAGAAGCGGACCGATTTCTCATACTGTTTGCCCTGCTTGATAAAGCGGCGGTAAAAGGCCATGCCTAAGCCGATCAAGCAGACGACACCGGCAATATCGAGAATGAACTTATAGAAGTAATAAACATTTCCGGCCAAGAACTGTTTGCCGAACATAAGCTTGCCGATGTCCCAGTCCAAAACCGCAAGACAAGTGCCGAAGAAGAGGAAAACAAAGCCCCAGAAGATCCAGAAGTGAAGCCAGCTTCCTAAGGGCTTGCGGATGATTCGTTTCTGCTCCAAACCTTCCTTAACGAAGAACCCCCAGCGGCGTTTGGTTTCCTTGTCCATGGCGTAGGGCTTGCCGGCACGCCAAAGGAGGTAGGACTTGCGGATGCCGATCGCGCAGCAGATTGCAGCCGCAATGCCGAGAACATAGATGCCGATAATGGCCCAGACGGGAATATTCCAAAATCCCGGGCGAGTGACGATGTCTACTCCGTTCATAGTCAATCTCTCTAAGTTATAGGGGTACGTACTCCCGACGACCGTCGGCGTTTAATCGAGATTCAAAGATTCTCGGACGCAAAATCGGCCATTCAAAAGGATGCTGAATGACCGGTTCCGCCAAATGCGATTTCCGAAGAATGGTGATATGCGGTTTAAAACGGCCTTTGTCGTAAGAGATATGGAGACGATCCAAAATCTCACGAGATTCCCTAGCCAAGTGTTCGATTTCGGGACAGGCGCTGCCGCCGACCCAAGCCACTTGAGGACGAATGAAAAGGCCGCTGTTGTCGATCAACCAGCTTTTGCCGGAAAAGTCCGTTGTCAGCGGCAGAAGCTGAGCGATTAACCGAGCCTTATCGGGTTCAATTTCCCCGATAAAAGCTAAAGTTAAATGAAAATTTTCTTTCGGCACAGGCCGCGCGCCCGCATCGAAACTTAAAGCTCTATCCTGAGCGTCCACTAGTTTATTAATAACGCTAGGCGCAGCGGGAAGTCCGATAAAACACTTCATAAAACTTATCTGCCTTTCTGGTCGCGCCACTGAGCGATGGCTTCGGAACAATCCGCGATCAGTTCCGGACCTTTGTAAATGAAACCTGTGTAGAGCTGAACGATAGAAGCACCGGCTTCCATTTTCTCGACGGCGTCCTGAGCACTCATGATGCCGCCGGAAGCAATGATCGGCAGCGCACCCTGGAGATGCTCAGAGGCAATACGGGTGACTTCCGTAGAACGAGCCATCAGAGGTTTGCCGGACAAGCCGCCTGTTTCTTTGGCGAGCGGGTTGTGTTCAACCGGTTCTCTGGAAATGGTTGTGTTCGTGCAAATCACGCCGTTCATGCCGTGTTTAACGATGATGTCCAGCGCGTGTTTGACGCCGTCGTCTGACAGGTCTGGTGCAATCTTGACGGCAATAGGAACGACTTTGCCGTCGTTTTCATCGGCTAAACGCTGACGATGTTCGGCGATACCGAGAAGCAGCTTGTCGAGTTCTGCATCAGCCTGCAGGTCACGAAGGTTAGGTGTGTTCGGAGAAGAAATGTTGATCGCGATGTAATCACCGGAGGTGTAGAGACGATCCATACATTTCTTGTAATCCGATAAAGCTTCGCTGTTAGGCGTAACTTTGTTCTTGCCGATATTGATGCCTAAGATGCCGCCGCGATTTCGGAACGCTCTGGCGCTCTGAAGATTCTTAGCAACCTGAATCGCGCCGACGTTGTTGAAGCCCATGCGGTTGATGATGGCTTCATCAGGGATCAGGCGGAAGAGGCGGGGTTTGGGATTGCCGGGCTGTCCTTTAGGTGTTACGGTACCGATTTCAACGGAACCGAAACCCAAAGCGCCGAAGGCTGTGACATGCTCGCCGTCCTTATCCATGCCTGCAGCTAAGCCGACGCAGTTCGGGAAGCGCAGACCCATGATTTCAATAGGATTTTCCGGGAAGGATCGAGTGACAAGTTTCTGAGCGCCGAGCTGAGTAGCCCAGTCAAGGTTCGAAAGAATAATGTGGTGAGCTTGTTCAGGGGTAAAACGGAACAAAACTGACTTGGCAAGTTTGTAAATTGAATTCATTTTCTTTTTTCGCTTAGGACTTTAATAAGGTCATCCCGATATTATCCGCCGATAAGGACGGTTTGAACGCCATTGAGCTGCCGGAAGGCAAATTCAATATCAACGGAAAAGTATACCGAATCAATGCGGTGATCGGACTCAGAAGGCAGCGAAAATCAAACGAAAACCAGGGGCTACGCATGAATTTATTTGTTAATTAGCGTGGCCAACGCCTCCAGAGCA
>ENA-ORSR01000490-ORSR01000490.1-human-gut-metagenome-genome-assembly--contig:-NODE-490-length-34075-cov-11.907407_pt1 | contig 34075 bp, 26 predicted proteins | sample MGYA00241901_ERZ509166 | MGnify/ENA primary metagenome ERZ509166 (study PRJEB26280, sample SAMEA2338860) | human gut metagenome | biome: human gut; feature: human-associated habitat; material: faeces... | reverse complement strand
TCCTCCGGGGAACGGTCCCCGGGCTTTTTGGAAAAAATAGTACACTCCTCAAAATAAGCGGTGCCGGAGCCGAAAATAAAATCCACATCCCCCTGCAAAAAGCAGTTCCGGTATAAATGTCTGCCCCGGATTCTGGGCTTATGCTCTCCCGGTCCCTTTCCATTTGGCTTTACCGGGTCAAGGGGAAGGGGCGCATCAAAAAGAGTATCCTGGCTTCCCAGCATGGCGCAGTCCTCAAAATAGCACCTGTCCCCATCCACATAAAGAGCAAGCGCCTGTCCTACTGTATGTCCATAGCCCGCATCATTCTGAAAGGTCAGATGTCTGGCTGTAAAATCAGGCGTGTCAATCCGCAGAGTAGCAGTACGGAAGGTTCCCCTTTTTTCTCCGTCCTCCTCAATCTCATTTGCTCCATCCCCGAAAACAAGCACAGTCTTATCCCTGCCTTCTCCCAGAAACGTGACATTTGGTCTGGACAGCACCAGCTTTTCCCGGTATTCTCCTGCCCCGATATGTACCACAAAAGGTGTGACCTCATAAACCGGCGAGGGATAAATCCTGCCCTTTTCCAGCTCTGCCGCAATTTCCTCCGGCACAGGTGCAATCCGCTCCATGGCTTCTATGGCTTCCCCGATGGTGGAAAAACAATTTTCCCTTGCTGCCCCTTCTTTTTTTACATATAAATCAATCGTCTTTTCCATACTGCTCCTCATTTCTGCGCACGTCCTTTTCGCCGTATACCACAACCCGGTTTCTGCCGTCATTTTTTTGCCTGATATAATGCCTTGTCTGCACACTGTACCGCCAGCTGATAATTGTCCCTGCCGTTATACCGGGTCACACCGATGGAAATTGTCACAGGACAGACTCCCGTATCCATCGCCTCCACCTGCTGCCGCAGTTCCTCCGCAAAGGCTTTTGCCCCCGCAAGACTCTGCCCATACAGCAGCATGACAAACTCCTCTCCGCCCCAGCTCCTTTTCCGTCTTATAATGCTGGGCGTACAGCCGCTGCATGCAGTAATGCACCGCACAGATTGCCACAACGCAGGGAATCCCCAGTGACAGCATAATGTCCAGATTGACATAATGGTTGAAGCTGTTGGAAATCAGAATATCCGCAATCAACAGCACATATACCACCGTGGAATAGGAAAAAGGCTCCTTACTCTATCTGTACTACTATAAGCTTTTCGGAGAGTGATTGCAAGGAAAAATACAGAAAAGCTACCAGATACATCCCCGTTCCGCTCTCCCCACCTACTTGCCTACTAATCTGTTAAAATGCTTCTCTTTCGTAGGTCTTTTTCCTGCTTTCCATTGAAAAAGGCATGTATTTTATACTTATAAAACCTACCAAAAAGGGCTCTTCTGCCTGATTAGTAGGTTTTGTTACTGTCAATTATCTTAAATATGTGTTGACGCGACCTACTATATTTATAATAATTTCTTAATTAATAGGTTTCCATGCTTACTCCCGCAATTCATCAATAAAATTAATCCCATCTCTTTAATTAACTTACTTTTCAGATTGCGTATTTCAGCATATGATAACTATATTTTTCAATATAATGATTATCTGAATAATCCGAATGACTAGAAGAAACAAAATAAGAATATCACACTCAGAAACGCATAAACTATTATTGCTGCTAACAAAATGCTGTTTGACATCAATGGATATCAATGGTATATTACATGTAGTTGTTGTGCTACGGAAACTTGCAATGCCCGTAGCCGGTGGAGTTCCATGCGTGGACTCCACTTTTTTATTTTCCATAATGGTACCTTACTACTTGTTCCAATAATTTAATATTATATCATGTATAATTAAGCACGTACCTTGGCAATCCGATTGATTTTGTAATTTCAATCCGACAGTTTTTCGATTTCCAATCCGACAGATTTCTAATTTCCAACCCGATTGTTTTTGCAACATTATTCCCTTATAACAAATATTTTAGTCTCAACCCACATTTTTCTTGACCTAAACCTGACTTTAGGTGCTATCATATAAAATGTATTAAAATCAAAGATAAGGAGTATCAGAAAACATGTATATTGAGAATATTAACAGTCCTGCTGATGTGAAGAAACTTAACATCATGCAGCTTAATGTCCTTGCAGAAGAAATGCGTCATGCCCTTCTTACAAGAGCCAGCAAACACGGCGGACATTTCGGTCCTAACTTCGGTATGGTAGAAGCAATCATTGCCATGCATTATGTATTTGATTCGCCTAAAGATAAAATCGTATTTGATGTATCACACCAGTGTTATCCACACAAAATGCTCACTGGAAGAAAAGACGCATATCTTTATGAGGAGCATTATAATGATGTGTCAGGATACACTAATCCTCACGAAAGCGAGCATGATTTCTTCACTGTAGGTCATACTTCAACTTCTATCAGTCTTGCCTGTGGTCTTGCCAAGGCAAGAGATTTAAATGGTGAAGACGGCAATGTAATTGCTGTTATAGGTGATGGTTCTTTAAGCGGCGGCGAGGCTTTAGAAGGTCTTGATTTTGCATCTGAATTAAATGGCAACATGATTATTGTTGCTAACGATAATGACATGTCTATTGCTGAAAATCACGGTGGTCTTTATGCCAACTTAAAGCTTCTTCGTGAAACAAATGGACAGGCTGAATGTAATCTTTTCAAAGCAATGAACCTTGATTACATCTATGTTGATAAGGGTAATGATATTGCTTCTTTAATTGAAGCATTTGAAAAGGTTAAAGATACTAAAAAGGCGGTTGTTGTCCACATTAATACGCTTAAAGGCAAGGGTTATGCACCTGCTGAACAGAATAAGGAAGAATGGCACTGGCATATGCCTTTTGATATTGCAACCGGAGAATCTCTTTCCAAGGGCGGAGAGCCTGATTTCGCTGACGCTTCTTTAGAGTATCTTTTAAAGAAGATGGACGAGGATAAGAGTTTTGTTGCAATCACAGCCGGAACTCCTACTGTTATGGGATTTACTGCTGACATGAGAGCTAAAGCAGGAAAACAGTTTGTTGATGTTGGTATCGCAGAGGAAACTGCTGTTGCATTAGCTTCCGGTATCGCTGCCAACGGCGGAAAGCCGGTATTTGGCGTTTACAGCTCATTTATACAGAGAGCCTATGACCAGATTACACAAGATGTATGTATCAATGGCAGTCCTGTAACATTTGCAGTATTTGCAGGTTCTGTGTACGGGATGAATGATGTTACACATCTCGGGCTTCAGGATATTCCTATGCTTAACAGCATTCCTGGTCTTGTATATCTTGCACCTGTTACCAAGGAAGATTATATTGCAATGCTTGACTGGTCTTTAACACAGAATGAGTATCCTGTTGCTATTAAAGTTCCGGGCGGCAGAATGGTATCCACAGGCACACCTGTAACTAAAGATTTCAGCAAGCTTGGCACTTATGAAGTTACTAAGAAAGGAAGCAGAGTTGCTATTCTCGGACTTGGAACTTTCTATGAAACTGCTGTAAAAGCCGCTGATATTCTTAAGACTTCACACGGAATTGACGCAACTGTTATCAATCCTTACTATATCTCGGGTATTGACGCAGACACTCTTAATGAATTAAAGAAAGACCACGCAGTAGTTGCAACTCTTGAGGACGGCTACCTTGAAGGCGGCTTCGGAGCTAAGATTGCAGCATACTATGGTTCTTCTGATATGAAGGTATTAAACTTCGGTATTAAGAAAGAATTTATCGACAGATACGATGTCGCAGAAGTATTAAAGGACAACCATCTTACTCCTGAACAGATTGCTGAAGATATCGCAGCAACATTATAATCAAAAAGACATGGCAGTCACCTTAATGATGACTGTCATGTCTTTTTAGATTAATGACCGGTAAAAATCACTTTACGCAGCCTATAAGTTCTTTAATATCTTTTACATTATTCTTTTCCATATATTCCCTGATTCCATCAATAACCTTAATAGTTGTATATGGATCATTAAAATTCGCTGTTCCGACAGCAACTGCACTTGCACCAACCATAATCATCTCAAGTGCATCCTCTGCTGTTCTGATTCCACCCATTCCGATTATAGGAAGGTTTATTGCATTGGCAACCTGATAAACCATTCTTACTGCGATTGGATGAATAGCAGGTCCTGATACGCCGGCAGTTTTGTTAGCTACTGCAAATGTTCTTCTGTTCACATCAATCTTCATACCTGTAAGAGTATTGATAAGTGAAACCGCATCTGCACCACCTGCCTCTACAGCCTTTGCCATCTCTGTAATATCAGTAACATTAGGACTTAACTTCATAATAACCGGCTGCTTTGCGACCTTCTTAACCGCCTTAGTAATAGCCTCCGCAGAAGATGGAACCTGTCCGAAAGCAATTCCACCCTCTTTGACATTAGGGCATGAAATATTGATTTCAAGAAGGTCAACTGGCTGTTCGCCAAGCTTTTCAACAGCATCCACATAATCTGCCTCAGATTTTCCACAAACATTAACAATAATCTTAGTATCGTACTGTTTAAGAAATGGAATATCCCTTTTTACAAATGTATCAAGTCCCGGATTCTGTAAGCCGATGGCATTCATCATTCCACCATAAGTCTCAGCAATTCTTGGTGTAGGATTGCCCGGCCATGGAATATTAGCAACACCCTTGGTTGTCACTGCACCGAGTCTGTTAAGATCAACATATTCTCCATACTCCATGCCTGAGCCGAATGTTCCAGAAGCAACTGTCACAGGATTCTTTAATTCAACTCCTGCAATATTGACTGACATATTAATATCGCTCATTACAGTTCTACCTCCTTAACATTAAATACCGGACCTTCCTTGCACACTCTCTTATTCTTAACCTGAGAATGGTCGTCAATCTCAGTTGATTTACATACACACGCAAGACATGCACCAATTCCGCATGCCATCTTCTCTTCTAATGATACATAACAAGGAATATCATTCTCAAGTGCATATGCCTTAATTGCACGAAGCATAGGAGTTGGTCCGCATGCAAATATAACATCTGCCTCAACCTTTTCCTGTTTTACGGCATCTAACACATTTCCCTTCGCTCCAACGCTTCCATCTTCTGTTGCAATATACACTTCTGTATCAGCAACTGCTTCAAAATCTTCCTTAAGAAAAGTCTGGCTGTTTCTGTAACCAACTACAACATTCTTGTGGCAGTCTAATCTTCTTGCAAGCTCAAGCATAGGAGGAACACCTATTCCACCACCGAAAAGAATAGCCTTATCAAAGCTTCTGCCTTCTGCCTTAAGCTCTGCAGCAATTTTTTCCAAGTCATATCCATTGCCAAGAGGTCCCTGAATATCAAGATATTCTCCTACCTTCATCTTAGAAAACTCTTCTGTTCCCATGCCGGCAACTCTGAATACAATTCTTAAATTATTATTATCAACCTTACATATACTGATAGGTCTTGGTAACATTCTTGAACCATCATTAGAATATACTGATATAAACTGTCCTGCCTTAGCGGCCTTAGCAATATCCTTTGTTTCAAACCATATTTCATAGACTCCGTCAGCAAGACAATCCGCCTTAAGAATCTTCGCATTTTCTCTGTACGCCATAATAATCTCCATTATTAACCTGTGTGTAAATATGTATAATTACTTGCCAAGTGCTCCGTTGATATCAGCAATCATATCAAGAGCAGCCTGTCTTGAAGCTTCTCCAAAGTTCTTCTCACCAAACTTCGCATACTGCTCCTTAGTATATGCTGCAATAATTCCTCTTGAGCTGTTTACAATAGCTCCAAGTCCGTCAGGATTAAAGAAATCAACAAGATCCTTGCCCTGTCCGCCCTGTGCACCATATCCTGGTACAAGGATATACGCCTTAGGCATAACCTTTCTTAATACTCTTCCCATCTCTGGGTAAGTAGCTCCAACAACCGCACCGACATTACTGTAATCTCCGTCCATGCTTGAAGCTCCCCACTCATTAACCTTCTCACCAACTAACTCGTATAATGGTCTTCCGTTAATAAGCTGATCCTGGAATTCTCCACTTGAAGGATTAGATGTCTTAACAAGTATAAATATACCTCTGTCCTGCTCATTACAAACCTTAATAAATGGATTGATACCATCAGAGCCAAGATATGGATTAACAGTTGCAAAATCTTCGTCAAAAGGAGTAATTGCCTTAGAGCCAACATTTACCTTTCCAAGATGTGCTACCGCATAAGCCTCAGAAGTTGAACCAATATCGCCTCTCTTAACATCACCGATAACAATCATGCCTTTCTCGTGACAGTAATCAACTGTTTTCTTGAATGCCTTAAGTCCTTCGATTCCAAACTGCTCATACATTGCAATCTGTGGTTTAACAGCTGGAACAATGTCATATATATTATCTATAATGCCTTTGTTATACTGCCATATAGCCTCTGCTGCTCCTTCAAGTGTCTCACCATACTGCTCAAATGCAGCATCTGCAAGATGCTTTGGAAGATACTTCATCATCGGATCAAGTCCTACAACTATTGGTGCATTAGTCTCTACAATCTTATCAACAAGCTTCTTAATCATTAATCTACTTTAGCCTCCTTAATTCATACGCAAAATCACTTTATTTTACAACTTTGGGACTTCTCTTTCAATAAGAATTTCAGTTCCATTATGATCTGAATATACAACTCTTCCATTAACAAGTGTATATAACACTTTTCCATACACATGCTTTCCTTCAAATGGAGTATTCTTTCCCTTTGAAGCAAATCTGTTGCTGTCAATATCATATTCCGCTGTAGGATCAACAACTGCGATATCTGCCACCTTTCCTGGTGCCAATACACCTCTGTCAATTCCTATAATCTTAGCCGGATTATAACTCATTTTCTCTACCATCTGTAATGGAGTAAGTATGCCTGTTCTTACAAGTTCCGTAATAGTAACAGAAATTGCTGTCTCAAGGCCTACAACTCCGAATGGAGCTTCATCAAAAGGCCTTGCTTTCTCAGTCGGATGATGTGGTGCATGATCAGTTGCAATAGCATCAATTACACCTGAAGCAAGTGCCTCCTTAATCGCCTTAACATCATCAGCTCTTCTTAATGGAGGATTAATCTTAAAATTAGCATCATCACCATTAACTGCTTCTTCAGTAAGGGTAAAATGATGTGGTGCAACCTCTGCTGTCACATTAATCCCCTGCTCCCTGGCTATCTTAATAATGAATACAGACTCCTTATTAGACACATGGCTGATATGTAGCTTTGCCCCTGTATTCTTGGCAAGAAGAATATCTCTTGCAACAATAACATCTTCTACCGCATCCATTATTCCGAAAAGACCGAGTTCCTTGGCTCTCTCGCCCGCATTCATTACACCTCTCGCTGCAAGGTTAGTATCCTCGCAATGTGCAAATACAGGGATATCAACCTCTGCGGCCTGTCTCATAGCCTGTCTTGCAGTTCTCGCATTCATGATAGTTCCACCATTATCACTGACTGCAATAGCCCCTGCATCTTTAAGTGCCTCGAAATCAGTAAGATATTCTCCCTCCTGACCCGCAGTCATGGCTGCTATTGTATACAGATTAAGGTCAGTAACCTCTTCCGCCTTATCGGTTACATACTGTAACATATCAACATTATCAATTACAGGTTTCGTATTAGGCATCATGCACACAGTTGTGTAGCCACCTCTTGCTGCAGCTCTTGAACCTGTTCTTATAGTCTCCTTATGTTCAAGTCCCGGTTCTCTGAAATGTGCATTAAGGTCAACCAGTCCTGGCATAACCATGCATCCTGATGCGTCAATTACATCATCCGCCTGTGATTCGTCAATGTTCTCCTCCATAGATGCAACAAATCCATCTTTGATAAGTACATCCATAACTTTGTCTGTTTTACTTGCAGGATCAAGTACTCTGCCTTGTTTAATCAATATGTTCATTCGCCCAATCTCCCCTCTAAGTTATTTTCTTCAAAGACTTTAGCTGGTACAGGTTTACCAAAGTAATATCCCTGTATGTAATCTACTCCAAGTCTTTTGAGCAAATCATACTGCTCCTTATGTTCAACACCCTCAACAACTATCTTAGTTCCAATAGTCTTCGAGAGATCAACTATAAGCTTTACAAATGCCTGTGCATAATCATCTTCCACAATATCGTCTATAAATGTTTTATCAACCTTAATAATATCAAGAGGAAGTTGCTTTATATAATTAAGTGAAGAATATCCTGTGCCGAAATCGTCCAGTGCTATTCTAGGTCCCAGTTTCTTGAGACCTGTGATAATTTCCATAACTCTATGCATATCATTAATTGCAAATGATTCTGTTATCTCAAGTACAATATTCTTAGGATTAACTCCTGTTTTTTCAAGAATTTTCTTGATATTCTCTACAACATCCTTCTGTAACAGCTGTACAACCGATAGATTAACATTAACATAGAAAGCCGGATGTCCATTATCATTCCACAGTTTACAGCGTCTGCATGCTTCCTCTAGAACGTAATCACCAATTGATGTAATTAGCCCAAGATATTCTGCAAGTGGGATAAACTCTCCAGGCCCCATAAAACCCAGTGCCTTGCTATCCCATCTGACAAGTGCTTCACATGATGTACACTGCTGCGTATCAGCATTCACAACCGGCTGATAGAATACTACGAATTCGTCTATTCCTGTAGAAACCGCCTGTCTCATACTGTTCTCAATATCAAGACGCTGGGCAGTTGCACTCTCTACTTCGCTGCTATAATATACATATCTGTTCTTTCCTGAACGCTTGGCTGCATACATCGCAACATCTGCCATTCTTGTTATCTCATGTACATCCACGCTGTTGTCAGGAAAGAATGCTATTCCCATACTCATTGTGCAGAAATACTCTGTTTCCATAAGATACCATTGTTTATTGAATAATAATGTTATATTGTTAATAACCTTATCCAGATCCCCAAAAAGCTCCGGTTCAACAATTATTACAAATTCATCTCCACCCATTCTGTAACAATGTCCCCGAAGTCCTGGAATACCTGCAATCCCCGCTGCTATCTGCTGTAACAGGATATCGCCATACTGATGTCCAAGCCCATCATTGATATGCTTGAAATCATCCAGATCTATAAATAATACAGCTCCCTTATTACCGTTCTGCACTGAATCTTTTATTGCTTTCCTTAAATCAATCTCGCATTTCATCCTGTTGTATAAGCCTGTAAGAAAATCATTGTGTGCCTGATATTCTATCTTCTGCTGGTTCTTTTTCTTCTGTGTAATATCAGCTGCTGATGCAGCAATTGCATTAATCCCACTAATCCACACCAGCTGTGTGAACTTCACCTCAAACCACAGACCTGATTCCGTATTATACCTTTCCATCGGTGTACCAATTCTACCCTGTACATCACCACTTTCCAGAGCATTGTGTATACAATCCATAATTGTTCTATGGATTTCCGGCACTCTTGCCGCAATTCTGTTCTCAAAAAGCACCTCTCCTGAGTCCGTAGCACACACAACAATTCCAGAATCTATATTATCAAGAATCTTCTGTACAACCTCATAGGAAGACTTCCCTTTATAAATAATTGTTCCACTATCCGTTATGCCTTGAAGCCCCATACCTATGCCCTTACCCCTTCTCAAAACATTACTTTTACGCCATATAAATATTAATAATATTATAGCTTATTACGAGCCTTTTGAAAACTCATATTTTTAATTTAACAGATAATTAATTGTTTTATATCAGATGGGGTGTTATTATATCTTTATATCAATTTATTTATGAGGATTATTATGGATATTATTAAATTCAACACAACACTAAAAGCTTCTGGAAAAGATTATTCCAGAATAGTTTTCTGGAACAGATTCGTACGAAACCCTATCGAACTTATATTGTCATGGACACCTGCAGTTATATCTATCGTGCTTCTGTGTCTGCATTTTTACTCAAGCTTTCTGTTGATTCTTTATGCTGTATGTTGGTTTTATCCGTTATATATATTCGGATACCAGTTCAAGTCAAGCGTGAACTATCACCTGAAACACAGAGATCCATCTGAGGAAGCGCCTTGTACTATAACTCTTATGGATAATGCTATCATGGCCGATATTCCTGACCATAACCTTGTATATACATACGAATGGAATCAGTTCACTAATGTTTACAACAAATTCGGCTATTACATGTTATTTAACAAAGGACGCATGATTGTCATGTTAAGCCAGAAGGACATGCCAGATGACATTAAAGCTGCTGTTCCTGCCTACATCAAGTCACATGTTGATAGAAACATTTGCAAAATCAATTTCTAGGAACTATAAAAAAAGCGTTTCAACCAGTTAAAGTTGAAACGCTTTTTATTCTTAATTATCTTGCAAGCCATCCGCCATCAACAGCAAGTGTAAATCCATTAACGTAATCAGATGCAGCTGATGCAAGGAACACAACCGCTCCTTTCATATCGTCCGGAGTACCCCAGCGTCCTGCCGGAATTCTGTCTATAATAGCTTCGCTTCTGTCAGAATCACTCCTTAACTGTGCTGTATTATTAGTAGACATATATCCTGGTGCAATCGCATTAACATTAATATTATGGCTTGCCCATTCATTACACATAGCCTTTGTAAGGCCCATTCCTGCGCTCTTACTTGCTGTATAAGAAGGAACCCTTATTCCACCCTGATATGAAAGCATAGAATTAATATTAATAATCTTACCACCATGTCCCTGCTTAATATACTGCTTTGCAAATGCCTGACTTAAAAAGAATACCATCTTCTGATTAACCTGAATAACACTATCCCATTCATCTTCCGTAAAATCAATAGCATCATTTCTCTTAATAAGTCCTGCATTATTAACAAGAATATCAACTTGTCCATATGCAGCAAGTGCTCCATTAACAATAGTCTCAATCGCTGCCATATCCGAAAGATCTGCTATAACCTCTGTGAATTCTCCTCCATCAGCTTCTATAAGCTTCTTCGTATCTTCACATGATCTTCTGGCAACTCCTACAACTTTAGCTCCTGCCTGTGCAAGTGCAACAGACATTCCCTGTCCAAGTCCTGTATTAGCACCTGTAACAACTGCAACTTTTCCATCAAGTCTGAATGCATCAATTATAGACATATTTTACTCTCCTCTAAACATATTAATTAAAACCTATTATATTATTAGCTATCTTATATCCCTTCTTGGAAATCCATCTTCCAAAACCTGTAGGGATATTAACCGACCATCCAAGAAGGCTGTATCTTAACTTTCTGTACAGCTTCTCATCCTTATCCTTGGCATACTGCCACAAATCCTTTTTCTTCTGAAGGTTTTCCTTAGTGCCGGATACAATGAGAAATATTGATGAAACCTCCATCATTATTCTGAGATAATTAATCATATATTTCCTGCAATTTACATTAACCGGATCCTCTTCGAGGAAGGAATCTATCATCCGCTTATTGACAGAAAGCTGCTGGTCAATTCTTGAAATCATCACACTTTCATTGACTGACTGGTCTTCTCTTCCTATGAAATACCTGTAGAAATTCGTATTAACATAATACAGATTCTTAACATATGGAAGTGGTTCGAAAACAAATATATTATCCACATAAAATGTGTGTTTTGGTAGGCTCAGTCCACAGTCCTTTAAAAGCTGCGTTCTGTATACTACAGTATGCATAAGAATGTACTGGTCAACCTTAAAATCACCAATATTAATGTCATCCCATGTAAACATCTGTCCAACTGGAAATACATTCTCATAATGAATAACTTTCTTTCTCTTTGCTCCAACCTTCTCATACACATAGTTAGCGATAACCATATCTGGCTCTTCACCCTCTTCAAAACTCCTGAGAGTCGCAAGCATCCTCTTATAGCTCTTGGAATCTACCCAGTCATCACTGTCAACAACCTTAAAAAACTTACCTGTAGCATGCTTAAGCCCCGTATTAACAGCATCACCATGTCCACCATTCTCCTGATGTACAGCTTTAACTATTTCTGGATATTCCTGCTCATAACGCTTTGCTATCTCATATGTATTATCCTTTGTTGAACCATCATCAACTATAATAACTTCAACCTCATCCCCTCCAGCAATCACTGTATTAATACAATGCTCCATATACTCTGCTGAGTTATAACATGGTATTGCAAATGATAATAATTTACCCATCAAATTTCTCCTTTACATTCTGTCAGGGCATTCAATTGCAAGTAAATCAATACACTGCTCAAGAATGCTCTTGGTAAGGCTGATAAGCGCAATATAACTTGCCTTCTTAACCTCATCCGGTTCTGAAAGTATCTTATTATTGTGATAAAAACCATTAAATGCATTAGATACTTCATATATGAACTGACATATCTTATGTGGTGCGTTATCCTTATATGCTCCATCAATCATATCTGCAAACTTAATAAGTGATAACGACAGATTCTTCTCACTTTCTTCTTTTGCGCCCATAATCTTAAGATTCTCAAGACTTCCGCCATTCTCCTTATATTTGTTAAGGATAGACTTAATTCTTACAATTGTATACAGAATATATGGACCCGTATTACCTTCAAATGAAGAAAATCTGTCAATATCGAATACATAATCTTTAGATGCCTGATTAGAAAGGTCACCATACTTTAAAGCTGCAAGGCCAACTATCTTAGCTGTATCTCTTGCTTCTGATTCCTCAACAGTTCTGTTAGACATAATCTTCTCATATACTGCTTCATCAATATCAGCTATAAGATGTTCAAGTCTCATGACACCACCCGAACGTGTCTTGAATGGCTTGCCATCCTGACCATTCATAGTACCAAAACCTACGAATCTCATATCGGCATCAGGTGCTACAATTCCAGCCTTCTTGGCAGTTCTGAATACCTGTGTAAAATGCAGTTCCTGTCTCTTATCTGCAAGATAAATGTATGTATCCGGCTTATATAACTTTTCTCTTTCAACAATAGTAGCAAGATCAGATGTAGCATAAAGGGCTGCTCCGTCAGACTTTCTTACGATACATGGAGGAAGTTCTTTGGTATCTCCTTGCTGCTGTATGTCAACAACAGTTGCTCCCTGACTCTCATGAGCGATTCCATCATCAATCATCTTATTAACCATATCATCAATGTATGGCTGTGCATCAGACTCTCCCTTCCATAAGTCAAAATGTACATTAAGATTGTCATAATTCTTCTTAAGATCAGCCTTAGAAACATTCATAATATGATGCCATATAGCACGGCAAGCCTTGTCTCCGCTCTGTAACTTAAGTGTTGCCTCATGAGCTCTCCCTGCAAATGCTTCATCCACCTTAGACTTAGCTGAAGCAGCCGGATAAATCTCTTCAAGCTCTGAAATTGTAAATGGTGCTTCCTCTGGATACTCACCGGTAAAACTGTCATCAAAATATGGCAGTTCCGGTTTTCTGTCTCTTAACTCTTCAATGATAAGTCCCATCTGAAGACCCCAGTCTCCCAGATGAACATCACCGATTACTTTATGTCCTACAAAGCGACCGATTCTCTTAATACTTTCTCCGATGATTGCAGAACGAAGGTGTCCTACATGAAGAGGTTTTGCAACGTTTGGTCCACCGTAGTCGATGATGATCGTCTTCGGCTCTTTTGCTGCAGATACGGAAAGTTTCTCGTCTGCTGCCATTTCCTTTAAGTAATCTGCAAGGAATTCACCTTTTACTTTTAAATTGATAAATCCCGGTTTTACGACTTCTGCCATGGAGAAAACCTGGCTGTCTTTTAAGTATGCTACTACATCATCAGCGATCATAAACGGTGCCTTCTTGTATGCTTTGGCTCCTGCCATAGCACCGTTGCACTGAAATTCGCAAAGATCCGGTCTGTTGGATACGGTTACTTTTCCGTAGGATGGGTCGTATCCGGATTTTTCAAATGCTGCGGAAAGTTCTTCCGCCATCTGTTCCATAAGTTTCTTCATTCTTTCCTAACTCCTCAGATTGTTTTATTCTACTACCACTTTTCTTGAACATGCAACTGCAATAGCACCATGTCCGATATGGCATGCAACACTTAATGATAACGGATTCTGCACAATCTCAATTCCGGGGAATACTTCGGCAATTTCTTTCTTAAATTCCTCTGCTTCCTCCTGATTTCCTGTATAAGCAGACTGCAGGCACATTTCGCCACGTTTTACGTATTCTGCGAAACGGTTCTCCCAGTCATTCTGCATAGCCTTGAGCATGACACGTTTTGCCTGCTTCTTGCCTCTTGTTTTGGAATATGCATCCAGCTTCTCACCCTGGATCTGAAGCACAGGTTTCAGGTTCAGAACTGTTCCGATTGCTGCTGCTGCAGGAGTAATCCTTCCGCCTTTCTTAAGGTATTTCAAAGTTTCCAGAGTAATATAGATACTGGAATCCAGCTTCTGCTCTTCCAGAACCTGTTTGATCTGTGTCGCATTTCTGCCCGCATCTCTTAATGTGAGGGCATCCAGTACAGATTGTCTCTGCGTAACAGAAATTCTCTGATTGTCTACTACATGTACTCTTCCGTCATATTCCTGAGCCAGTCCCATTGCTGTATCGCAGGATGCACTCAGTCCGCTTGACATTGGAATGTGCACTACTTCATCATACTTTTCCAGTAATGTATTCCAGAGTCCGCATACATCTGCCGGCCCCGGCTGTGATGTAGAAATAGCCTCATCATTCTTAAGTCTCTCATAAAACTCTTCCTGTGAAAGAGTGATTCCTTCAAGATAAAGCTTCTCGTTAATATAAAAAGGCATTGGAATTACGCTGATTCCAAGTTCTCTTGCCTGATCCTGTGTTATGCCGCTGTTACTGTCTGTGACAATGGCAATTTTTCCCATATTCATATCTCCTTTACTTCTGATCCACTTCAGATTTTGATGTATCAATTATCTTTTCATAAAATTACAGACTATGTTTAGTTTATCATATTTTTTTATGTATCACAATCAGGAACCGCTAATTTATTGCAAAAAAATTCCGCATAGATTGACCCATGCGGAATTTTGACTGCCTGTTTCTATTCTTTTGCGATATTTATGCCAGAATCAGTCCAGTTCCCTTACGATCTTACGTACTGGCAGAACAAATGTAGGTGATACAGATAATTCATCAATCCCCATCTGTATAAAGCGTTCTGTCAATGTAGTATCTGCTCCGAGCTCTCCGCAGATTCCTGCCCAAATTCCCTCTTTATGTGCATTATCAATGACCATCTGGATCATACGAAGTACAGCTTCATGATGAGAATCATAAATATTATCCAGTTTTGCATTCTGACGGTCGATTGCCAGTGTATACTGTGTTAAATCGTTAGTTCCGATGCTGAAGAAATCAACTTCTTTTGCAAGAAGATCACTGATCATAACTGCTGCCGGTGTCTCGATCATTACACCCTGCTCTACGTCATCTTTAAACGGAATGCCCTGCTCTGTCAGCTCTTTCTTAACCTCTGCAACAATAGCCTTGATCTGTTTTACTTCTGTTACAGAGATGATCATCGGATACATAATGGAGATATTTCCGAACATACTTGCTCTGAACAGTGCACGAAGCTGTGTCTTAAATACTTCTGGTCTGTCCAGGCAGATACGGATTGCACGATAACCCATTGCCGGATTCTCTTCGTGTGCCATATCAAAGTAATCAATCTGCTTGTCTGCGCCGATATCCAGTGTACGGATGATTACTTTCTTTCCTGCCATATTCTGTGCTACTGCTTTATAAATCTGGAACTGCTCTTCCTCTGTCGGATAATTATCTTTTTCCAGATAAATGAATTCACTTCTGAATAGACCAATACCTTCTGCATCATTAGCCAGTACACTGGCTACATCGCCTGTGCTTCCGATGTTTGCGTACAGATGAATCTTATGTCCACTCTTTGTCTCTGTAGTTTTGCCTTTTAATTCTTTGAGCATTGCTCTCTGGCGCAACTCCTCGTCTTTCTGATCCTGATATTTCTTCAGGGTATCTGCATCCGGTTCCACAATAAGAGAACCGGTCTTACCGTCTACAACTGCCATTTTCCCATCCATGCTGTCATCATATTCAATATTGATCAGCGCCGGGATATTCATAGTTCTTGCAAGGATTGCTGTATGGGAATTGGAAGAACCTTTCCTTGTAACAAATGCAAGAACTTTGCTCTTGTCCATCTGTACAGTTTCACTTGGAGCCAGATCCTCAGCAACGATAATAGATGGTTCTGCAGCATCCATATCTCCCTCATCGTGTCCTGATAATACACGTACCAGACGATCTGAAATATCCTTTATATCTGCCGCTCTTGCTTTCATGTAGTCATCATCCATCTGCGCAAACATGTCTGCAAAATTATCGCCTGTTGTTGCTACTGCATACTCTGCATTTACATTCTCCGTACGGATAATGTTATCAATAGAATCCAGATAGTCCTCATCATCCAGCATCATCTGATGCACTTCAAAAATAGCAGCACCTGATTCTCCAACTTCCCGGAGTGCCTTATCATACAGTTTCTGAAGCTGTTCAACTGCTTTCTCTTTTGCTTCCTGCACACGTGTGATCTCTGCCTCCGGATTTTCTACCTTCGTACGCTTTACACTTGTGTCTGCTTTCTGCAAAATAGAAATCTTTCCAATTGCGATTCCTGAAAATACGGACTTACCTTCTAATACTTTCATTACTCCAATTCTCCTTATTAAAGATTATGGCATAACTGTCTGACATCTTCACAGTTACAGATTATTTTTCAAAAACTCTCTCATTACTTCGGCATCTGCCTCTTCATTCTCGCCTTCCACATGTACTGTTATCTGATCTCCCTGTTTTACTGCAAGATTCATAACACAGAACATCCGCTTCGCATCACCACTGTCTGTTCCTTTAAAAATAGTGATATTGCTCGTAAGCTTTCCGGCTTCCTGCACAAGAAGCAGTCCGGGCCTTGCATGTATTCCAAATTTATCTTTGATGATATAGGTAAATGATACCATCCGCGAACTTTCTCCTGTATAAATAATTCTTTTTGAGATACTCCATTATAGCACAACCTGTCTTTGTACTTCCATATTTTTTTATTTTTTGTACAAATTTTAGCACATTCCTTGACATCTATACAAATTTGATTGTTTTTCTGTTTAAAATCCACAGAAAAATGGTTATTGTTCACTTCGTTTTCAATAACACGCTTTGCAGGATATTACCAGTAAACAGTAACTAAAAATGTTACAGAAAAACAGACTCAATATACAAAGGTATTGTACATCAAGTCTGTTTTATCTATGCAGTGTTTATTCACTTCTCAACGCATCAATAGGATTTAAATTTGCTGCTTTCACAGAGGGAAGCAGTCCAAATACCACGCCTATCACTGTAGAAAACAATACTGCGATCACAATTGATGGCACACTGATCGCAGTAGGCGAACCGGTAACCTTTCCCACCACTTTCGACAGCCCGATTCCTGTTATTACTCCGATAATACCGCCAATACTGGTAAGTACGGAAGCCTCTGTCAGAAACTGTCCCAGAATAGTCTTCTTACGTGCCCCGATAGCCTTTTTCAGACCAATCTCTTTGGTACGCTCCGTAACAGAAACCAACATGATATTCATGACACCAATACCACCCACAAGGAGAGAAATACTTGCAATCCAGATCAGCTGATTATTTGTACTCTCACTGAGCTTCTGCATATTCTTAACCTGCTCCATGATGTCTTCAGCTTTGTATTTCATGGTTGTATTTCCACCTGTATTCAGGGCTGCAATTAAATTATTCAGCGCATCTGCTGCTGCATTTCCCACCGTACTCATAGTATCTGTGCTGTCTGCTTTCACAATTACATTCTGAGGAACATCAAATTTAAAGGAAATCGGCCAGCAACTGTCCGGAATCATTACACTTCCTACAATCGACTGATAATAAGTGTAATATTCGTCAATACTGTTGATCGTCGGCTGATAATTCTCATCCTGCCGGATCACTCCCACAATCGTATATGGTTCCTGATTGATCTCCACAGTCTGCCCTACCGGGTTCTGTGACGGGAACAGATTCTGTGCCGCATTGTCATCGATCAGCGCAACTTTATTGTAATTTTTGTAGTCATCTTTTACAAATCCCCGTCCTGACTGAATTATATATCCGCAAGTAGCCAGATAGTTCACATCAATCCCGTAAACACTTCCACCCTCCAGACTGTTATTGTTATTATAAATAGATGCGCTGGTACTGTTATAATAAAAAGTTGCATTCTCAACATGGTCCAGATCTTTCACTTCTTCTTTTACATCATCTGTCAGAATCGGTGCTTTTGAAGAATTTCCATATTCCGCATCATATTGATTATCTCCATCATACAGATAAATATTTACTGTATTGGAACCTGCACCTATCAGGTCTTCCTTAATCTGCTCACTGGTTCCTTTGATGGTAGAAACAATTGCAATGATAGACGCAATACCAATAATGATACCCAGCATAGTCAGGAAGGATCTCATCATATGTGACCATATTCCCTGAAAAGCCAGGCGTATATTTTCAAGCATAAAATGTCTCCTTTCTCAATTAATATCCATACATCTGATCCAGAGTAATTTCTTTTGTCTTTGCGCCCTCTTTCACATCTTTTCCATAAGGAAATGCAATCAGATCATCTTCACTGAGTCCACCTTTGACAATCACACTGTAACCGCTGTCCACAGTTGCACCTGCAGAAATCTCCTGTTTCTTCAGGATACCATTATCATCTTTATACACATAGTTTTTATTATTATCATTTCTGACAAAAGCCTTCTGGATAACCATACTGTTCTCTGTAGCAGATGCTTCATAATTGACAGTAACCCAGTCCTGATCTTCCAACTGAAGTGTCTTGTCACTTACCACTGCTGTAAATGCATAATAAGACACATTTGGATTACTGCTGCCATAGAAGCTGTTTCCGGTTACAGGATACTCTGAAACATCCATAACTTCTGCTTCAAAAGATCCACTTGTATAACTTGTGCAGTCAAGTTTTGTGCCTTCTTTGATATCATCCAGCATCAGTTCACTGACAGAACCGATCACATAAAAACCATCACTGCTCTTTACTTTGATCAGAGCTTTCCCATCCGTTGTCTCACCACCTCCGGAATCTCCCACATAAGTAACCGTACCATCCAATTTTGCACTGATAAGCTTTTTATTCGCTTTCTTTTCCAGCTGTGATATTTTGATATCGCTTTCCTGAAGGTCCAGTTTCAGGCTGGCAATCTTACTCTTCTGATACTTGATGGCATCTGCTCTGGAAACAGGAGTTCCGGTAGGTTCATCATCACCACCGGCCGGATTATCATCGCCTCCATCATCCGGATTCTTGTCATATTTATCTGCATCTGACAGTGTGAATTCCACTTCTGCAAATTCATACACCGGTTTCTCCAGAAGACTTCCGTTTACCAGATAATAACCTGTACAGGATGTTTTCAGATTATCATAATCTTCTATGGTATCATTCTGATGAAACTCCAGACGGTACCAGTAACCTCCCTGATGAACAATTTTTGTTCCATCAGAACTGTATCCTGCAAGTTTATTAAAAAATGATCCCATCACAGTAACTTTCTCTTTTGCACTGCTGCACAGATATACATATGGATCATCCTCTGTGCCACTGCCAGTAAACGGAACGGAATCTGCATCCAGTTTTTGATAAAACGGCTCGTCACCATCTGTGATATTCGGATCACCTTTTCGGTAATAAGGATCAAAATATGTGGTACGATCATCCAGTGTTGGCGTTGGCGTTGGTGATAATTCCGGTGTATCATTTTTTCCTGAATTAAAATCATCCTTCTCTCCGTCACTGAATCCATTCGCTGAGGGATCCGAATATACCGGAGTATCATTATCCGCAGATGTTCCGTCTGATGAACCGCCTGTATTTCCGGTATCTGTTGAAGCATCATCTCCCGGTAAATCTGCCTTGGATGAAGAATTGTCTGAGCCCGCATTATCCACTGCATCTCCATCTGTAAAAGCAGATAACAAAAACGGATGCATGGCTGCTGCCAGATAATTACCGGACATATCTGTTGCGGATGACAAAGTATCATCCGGTGTCATATCATCATCACCAGTATCATTATTAGTGCTTCCTGTTGTTGAATTCAGGTCATCGGCATCTGTACCCGCATCTGTTTCCTCTACAGGCCCGCCATTCTGAAGGCTGTTCAGTCTGTTCACTGCTTTATTTAAATCCTGCTCCAGTTTCTGTTTTTTCAGCTTTGCTATATTCAGTTCCATTTCCACCAGAGTAGTATCAAAAGAAACCAGATGATCGCCTTTTTTTACGGCATCTCCCTTTGTCACATAAATCTGATCAATGATCAGGTCTTTATCACCGTTTATTGTCTGTGTTGCACTGGATGTAATGGTTCCGTCAAGCGTGGTGGAAGGTGTATAAAATTCCTGCAGTAATCCGCTCACAGGAGTAACCGCCACTGTTTTCTGGCTGTTTTTCTTCAGCTGCATCAATCCCGCTGTAATTCCGCTTCCTGCGATTACCACCACAAGCACTCCTGCGAGGATTTTCTTTACTTTGCCCATGAAGATCACCTCTTTTCCTGAAGGATACCATCTTTGATCGTAACCACCCTTTTCGCATGTGCAGCAATATCCGCATCATGGGTAATCATCAATACAGATACCCCCTCATCATTCAGCCTCTGGAAAAGTTCCATAACCTGCGCACCTGATTTACTGTCAAGAGCACCTGTAGGTTCATCTGCAAGAAGAAGTTTCGGGTTATTGACGATCGCCCTGGCAATGGCAACCCTCTGCATCTGACCTCCTGAAAGCTGATTTGGCTTAAAATCCACTCTGTCCGCCAGGCCCACTCTGTCAAGTGCCTTCAGAGCGCGTTCTCTTCTCTCCTTCTTAGGTACTCTCGCATAATTTAATGGCATCTCAACATTTGCCAGAGCACTCTGCTTAGGGAGAAGATGAAAGCTCTGAAAAACAAACCCTATCTTATTCAGCCGGATATCCGACATTTCATTCTCCGAACACGCCTTAATATCCACGCCATCCAGAAAGAAAGTTCCCTCTGTCTGTTTGTCCAGACATCCGATAATGTTCATCAAAGTAGTTTTTCCCGAACCGGACGGTCCCATGATTGCGACATATTCTCCCTCTTCCATAGAAAAGTCTACATTTTTTAACACTGGAACCTTCATTTTCCCCTGCTGATATTCTTTATATATGCCTTTCAATTCCAGTATCATTCGATTCCCTCCACATTGCCGTCTGCACTCATACCAGGTGCTTCATCAATTGGCACAAGTTCTTCATTCGGATCGATCATATCTTCTGAACTGTCATCTGCTGCGTCTGCGGAATCTTCCTCCATATCCGGCTCTGTAAAGCTGTCTGCGCCGGATTCCATATCTGTGGAATTAATCTGTGCGTCATCCATATTTCCATAATCAGCATCCATATCAGTAATACCGTCTGCTCCTCCGCTCATCGTCTGCGCGAGATCTCCTACTTCTGTCTTCTCACCCTCTTCCAGAGAATCTGTCGGAAATGCAATCGCATCTTTCTTTGTCAGACCGTCAACAATTTCATATTCTCCAAGACTGTCATCATGTTTTCCGAGAGTCACATATCGTTTTTCCAGTCGATTTTTGTCATTCGCTACCCAGACATATGGTTCATTGGTATCTGTATCCAGAATATAATAATCGCTGAGCCACAGACCATCTTTTTTATCATCCTGTCCCATGTCACGCTCTATATATACATGCTGTCCAAGCATAAGATCCTCTGACGAATCCAGTTCCACATAAAAAGGATAGGACGTAGAAGAAGTCTGATCATCTGAACTGGTGCTGGACATTCCCATATTCATATCACTGCTGTCGCTGTCCGAAGTTCCGTTATTCATATCAATGGAACCCATGGTTCCTTTCCAGGTTTTACTGCTGTCCACTCTGGATCTGATGATCACAGACTCTCCCGGCACAACAGAATCTCTGTTCTGTTCATTGACCTTACCTTTTACTCTGTAAGCACCTGTACTGAGAATCGTGATAAATGCAGAGCTGTCTGAACCGTCATCATTTGATGACATACTGTCCATTGTACTGCTGTCATCCACAGAATCACCGTCATCACTTGTCATCTTTGATGTATCAATTTTCTGGATCACACCATCTATTTCACTTCTCACTTCTGTATTCTGTGTGGCACTCTGCAGCTTGTCAATCTCAGCCTGTTTACTCTTCTGGCTGTATTCATTTTTCTTAAGATTCATCTTATTTGTTTCAATTTCAATTGTGTAAGAAAGCTGATCATCTGCCTTTGCTTTTTTCTTTTCCGCTTCAAGGGTGGAAATCTGTTCTGTCAGGCTGATCTGCTCATTTTTCAGTCTGTCCAGGTCAAGCTGTGCCTGTTTCAGATCATCTTCAATACTGCTGAGATCATATTCAAAGAGAAGTTGTCCTGCCTTGACTTCTTCCCCTGTCTTTACCTCTACTTCCTTTACTTTACGTCCACTTTCTATTTTTACGTTTACAGTTTTCTGCGGTTCTACCACACCTGCAAAACGATTGACTGCAGCCGTTTCCGTTCCGCTGATCACACTGACCTTAGATACATATACGATTGAATCTCCGGTTTTTCCCTGAGTGTTTCCGTAAAAGTGATACCAGACACCGGTTCCGATACCACCTGCTGCAATCAGGATTCCCAAAACGATAATAATACGCTTCTTCATAAGTTGCCTCCTTGATATTATCACCTTGTTCAGGCTAACATCTATTATACACTACTGCTTTTTTATATCATTATTATTCACTTTCCTATCATAGCAGATTCTGCCTTAAAATAAAAGCTTTGTAACCAAATGGCAACATTTTTCACAATTTTTTCACGTTTTTTTTATGAATTTCGTTCATCTTTTTCACTTTTTTGACAGTCAGTACAAAATCTGTTAAAATAAACAGAAAAGTAACTGTCAACAGTTGCACAGAAAGCACTGTGAAAGGAAAGAACACGTATGAATATAAACAAACACCTGATTCTTCTTTTCTCTGTCTTATTTTTTCTTTTTGCTGTATCTGTAAGCAGCGGCTGTTTCCGCAAAAATGAGTCAGATGTAAAGAGTGTAGTCAGAAATGAACTGGATCAGTTAAAAAATCTCGATTCAGAAACTACGCAAAAATACATACCCTATACAGAGCTGTTCCCCGATGCCACAGAGAACACTGATTTAACTGATGAAATCAATGAAACCTTTTCTCTCTTTTTCCGGAAATTTAATTACAAAATTTCGGATGTCATCGTCGGCACAGCCAATCATTCTGCCACTGTTTCTGTCAAACTGACCACAATCGATTCCAAAGTTCTTGCCAGAGATTTTAAAGCAGAACTTCTCCGGACACAGATCACAGAGTCAGCCCAGGCACAAAAAGGAAATATCAAAGATTCTTCCAGATCTCTTGAGGCTCATTATCTGATCCTGAATCATCTTTTAAACACAAATGACTATGATACAGCTGAGACAGACTGTAACATACAGCTTGTCAATACAGGCAATGATAAAAAAGAAAAATGGAAGATCCAGCGTACCAATTCTCTGGAAGATGACCTTGTCGGCGGTCTTATAGCTGATCTGGCAAATCCGGATATCCTTTCACCGGAAGATACCCTGACCGTCTATCTTGACACTCTACAGAAACTGGATTTGAAAGAAATGACATCTTATCTGGGTGTAGTAAATATCATGAATACATCCGATACTGCAAAAAATTCCATTGCCTCAGCACTTGCCGAACAGATTCATAAAAATTTTAATTATGTCATTAAATCCAGCAGTGAAAATGGATACAATGCCACTGTTACAACTGAAATTACAACCTTTGACAGTGATTCGATCCTGGCTGATTATCAGGAAAAGCTTGATAAATATCTGGCTTCTGCTGACGCAGTTATCGATGGCTCCCAGAAACGATACGAGAAATCTTTCGAAATTCTTCTGAACAGTATCAATGATAATACCGTTACTACCGTCAATGATGTAGATTTTGTTCTAATCAATGATGGGGTATCCTGGAAACTTCAGGATGAGGGAAATACTTTGGGAAATGCTATTTTCGGTACTTTGACAGATTCTCCTCTCGAGACTTCTGATTCTGAGGATGAAGATATTTCTGCCGATACAGATAAGCAGACAGATGATAATACTTCTACTGAAAGCAGTTCCAATTAACGATTAGTCAATCGGATATTCGCAATCCGCTTCCGCTACTTGCTCATAACCAAATAACTGCTTCGCAGTTTGGTTAAACAACTAAAAAGGCCACCATATCACAGAAATGTTCCTTTCCCGAATCATTCTATGATATGGTGGTCTTTTTAATCTTTGTCTTATTCTTTTTACATCCCCGTTATAATTTTGATAAACAGTAAAACCAGAACGATCAGAATAATCGGTCTTACGATTTTATTTCCATTTTTCATTACCATTCCAGATCCTACATAATGCCCTGCAATGGAAAAAACAGAAGCTGCAAGTCCAAGATATATGACAATCTTTCCACTAAATAAAAAAACAACTAATGCCATTATATTAGAAGAAAGATTTGCAAGTTTCATAGTTCCGGAAGCTTTCGCTACGGGAAGTTTTGCTACTCCTGTATATAAAATAAGCAGAAACGTACCAGTTCCCGGCCCATAAAAGCCATCGTAGCAGCCAACAGCCAGAGAACACACCGCACACAAAATCCACTGTTTCTTTCTGGAAATCTCTACATTGCTGTTATCATCCAGATTTTTCTTCTTCATTACATAAAACGCAACAATAGGAAGTACTGGAATCAGCATCCATTTTAATATCTTATCACTGGCAAGAAGCGCAATATGAGCGCCTGCAAAAGAACCGACAAGAGCCATGGAAATACATGGCAGTGCAACTCCCCAGTCTACAAATTTATTCTTACATAAACGTGCTGTTGAAATCGCTGTCCCAGTTGCCGAGGATAATTTATTCGTTGCTATCGCATTGTGCATCGGAACCCCTGCAAGCAGATACGCAGGCAGGGAGATCAAACCACCCCCGCCTGCGATAGAATCAACTAATCCTGCAAGGAATACCAACGGGCATACAATCAAAAACGTCTGAATTGTAAGCTCCCTCCTTATTCAGTTACTTCCTCCGGTCTTACTTCCAGTTCCAGTTCTTTTAACTGCTCCTCGCTTACGCGGCTCGGAGACTGAGTCATCAGACAGGAAGCATCTTTAACCTTCGGGAATGCGATTACGTCACGGATGCTGTCAACTTTCGCCATAAGCATTACCAGACGGTCAAGTCCGTATGCCAGTCCGGCGTGAGGCGGAACTCCATATTTGAATGCGTCCAGAAGGAATCCGAACTGCTCGTGAGCAGCTTCTTTTGTGAATCCAAGTGCTTCAAACATTCTCTCCTGAATATCATCCTGATGGATTCTGACACTTCCTCCACCAATTTCATTACCGTTTAATACGATATCATATGCTTTTGCACGAACTTTTCCAGGATCTGTATCCAGAAGTGGAAGGTCCTCTTCCATAAGCATGGTAAATGGATGATGCATTGCTGTGAAACGATTCTCTTCTTCACTCCATTCAAGAAGCGGGAACTCTGTTACCCATACGAAACGATACTCATTCTTATCAAGAAGATCCATCTGCTTTGCAAGTTCCAGACGAAGTGCGCCAAGTACATCATAAACCAGTTTCTTCTTATCTGCTGCAAACAGAAGTAAGTCTCCTGCTTTACCATCCATAGCTGCTACCAGAGCATCCATCTCTTCATCTGTCATGAATTTAGCAAAAGAAGATTTTCTTGTGCCATCTTCAGCGATTGCAATGTATGCAAGGCCTTTTGCACCGTAACCTTTGGCAAACTCAACCAGTTTGTCAATTTTCTTACGTGGCATAGCGCCCTGTCCTTCTGCATTGATACCACGAACACTGCCGCCATTTTCCAACGCAGAAGTAAACACGCTGAATCCACAGTTTTTAACTACATCACTTACATCATGAAGTTCCATTCCGAAACGCATATCCGGTTTATCAGAACCAAATCTGTCCATAGCTTCCTGCCATGTGATACGCTGAATTGGAAGTTTTACATCAATATCAAGTACTTCCTTGAACAGATAAGCAAGGAATCTCTCATTTACATCAATTACGTCATCAACATCTACAAAAGAGAGTTCCATATCGATCTGGGTAAATTCCGGCTGTCTGTCCGCACGAAGGTCTTCGTCACGGAAACATCTTGCAATCTGGATATAACGGTCATAACCAGAGCACATCAGAAGCTGTTTGTACAGCTGCGGAGACTGTGGCAGACCATAGAAATGTCCCGGATGAACACGAGACGGTACCAGATAATCTCTTGCACCTTCCGGTGTACTCTTACCAAGCATCGGAGTTTCAATTTCAAGGAATCCTTCTTTTGCGAAGAACTGTCTTGTAAGCATCATGACTTTGCTCTTAAGCATAATATTCTTCTGAAGGTCAGGTCTTCTTAAGTCAAGATAACGATATTTCAGGCGGATTTCATCTTTTGTCTTGCTGTTCTCTTCAATTGGGAACGGAGGTACCTCTGCTTCAGACAGAACACGAAGGGATTTTACGCGAAGCTCAATTTCACCTGTTGCAAGATTCTTGTTAACAGCACCGCCTCTTTCTTCTACCACACCGGTAACAGCGATTACGAATTCACTTCTCAGCTTACCTGCTTTTGCAAAACCTTCTTCATCAATGCTGCCATTCTCAAAAATCAACTGCATGATACCGGAACGGTCTCTTAAATCTACGAAAATAATTCCGCCTTTATCGCGGGCTTTCTGAACCCATCCCATAAGGACAACTTCTTTGCCGATCATTTCCTTTGTTACTTCTGCACATCGGCATGTTCTGTGCAGTCCCTGCATACTTTCAGCCATGTTTCTTTCCTCTTTTCATGCTTTCTATATTATAAGAATTGTTGTAACTATCCGGCAGTCTGCTATCTCGCAATGTTGCTGAACAGTTACGAATTATTACATTCTGTCTTTAAAGAATTCTACAAACTCTGTATAGCCCTCTGCTGTCATCTGATCTTTCTGGAATTTCTTATTCTTCTTCATAATAGAAATATTGATCTGTGTTCCGGCATTACGCTCTTCCTGAGCCTGTTTCAGAATCGTCAGCATCTTGTCTGCCGGCATATTCTTCTCGATAAGATATGCTTTCTTACCATTCTTTGTCGGGATTTCATAATTTCTCTCAAGAAGAAGCATTACGATTCTCTCGAATCCAATTGAAAATCCGCAGGCAGATGTATTGTTTCCTGTAAATTTACCGATCATCTCATCATAGCGTCCACCGCCGCCTACGCTGCCGCCAAACTCATCCATAGAGATTTCAAAAATCGGTCCTGTATAATAAGACATTCCACGTACCAAAGTCGGATCGAAAGACATCTTAAAATCTGCTGTCTTAACAGAATCTACAGTAGAAATGATTGTTTCAAGGTCCTCAGCAACCTTTGGATCCAGAACATCTTTTAATTTCTCTTTGCAGTAACGAACACCCTCAATGTCAGAAGTGATCTCTTTGAAAAGTCCAAGGTAGGTATCAATGCTCTCTTTTGCAAATCCTTCCTTCTCCAGTTCTTCTGCAACACCTTCCAAACCAATCTTGTCCATCTTGTCCAGAATGATAAACACAGTGTCAAAGCTTTCCTGTGGGAATCCACTGTACTGCGCCATCGCTTTTAAGATTTTTCTGTCGTTGATGCGAATCGTAAAGTTATGGAAATCCAGCTTTCCGAGCAACGTTGTGGTAGCAAGAACCAGTTCGATCTCAGCCAGATAAGTAGACTCACCCAGAATATCAATATCACACTGCATAAACTGACGGAAACGTCCTCTCTGCGGTCTGTCTGCTCTCCACACATTGCCCATCTGAAGTGCCTTAAAAGGAGCCGGAAGCTCATTTGCGTTGTTGGAATAATATCTGGAAAGCGGCACAGTCAGATCGTAGCGAAGTCCGGAGTCAACCAGATCACTTTCTTTCTCTGCTTCCGCAAGTTTCAGTTTCTCCCCACGTTTCAGGATCTTGAAAATAAGTTTCTCATTCTCTCCGCCCTGTTTACTGGAAAGATTTTCAATATGCTCCACACATGGTGTCTCTATAGATGAAAAGCCAAATGTTCCGTATGTTTCACGAATCATGTTCATCACATAATTACGGATTTCCATCTCTTTTGGTAAAATGTCCTTCATACCGGTTACCGGTTTCTTCTTTAATGCCATGTTGTCCTCCTCTTTTATAAAAATTCTGCCCGTCTCCATTATGAACCACTCTCTGAAACGCAAGAAAAACCTGCATATCAAAATTTTTTACTTCATCGATCATCAACTCCATAACTGAAGAAATATCAAATCCTCTTCTGTATGGTCTGTCAGAGATCAATGCTGCATATACATCGCAGACTCTGAGTATCCGGGCACCTATGGGTATGTCATCACCTGCTTTATTGGACGGATATCCACTGCCATCATAATTCTCATGATGGTACAGGATACTCTCCAATACAAAATCCGAATATCCCTGCCCTTTAAGTTCCTCATATCCCAATGTAGAATGCATCCGGACATACTTCAGTTCCTCGATCACCAGAGGATCCTGCTCCTGTCCGTTAATATAACTTGTCAGCTTCAGCTTTCCTATATCATGGAGCATTCCTGCTATTGCAAGCTCATAGCACTGTTCATGCGGCAGTCCCATCTCCTCTGCAACCGCATAAGCCAGATTACTTACCAGCATTCCATGATGCAATTCAGAAGCAAGGTCAAATTCCAGGATCCTCTGCTGTGAACCTGCCGCTGTCTTTTGTACTGTGTCCAAAATGTTACCTCCACATCCTACAGCCAGGTAGCTATTGCTGTCCGTTTTCTCTCGATCATCTCATCAATGCGGGAAATATAATTAGAAACGTCTTTTACATTCTCCACACGTTCAATTCTCTGTCCATGGTCAAAGACCAGCTTGGAAGAACCGCCTGCCCCCAGTGCGATGATAGGCTGTTTTTCCTCCATAATCAGTATATTGTAAATTCCCGCTTTGTCAACCTTTGCATAGCCAACATTTTCAAAATTTCCCTTCATATTCTTCTGTCTGTACAGATAATAAGGACCCATTCCCATTTCATACGCAGTTTTCATGGTCAGATCCATAATTTCCTGATTATTCTCAAAAGACATTTCCTGATATTTCTCTTTAAAAATATTCAGCCTTGCTGCACGTTTCACTGCCAGTGAATGTACGGTAATACTGTCCGGTGCCAGTTCACGAACCTGTTCAAGAGTCCGCTCTACCATGTGAATATCCTCACCCGGAAGACCTACGATCAGATCCATGTTAATGTTATCGTATCCCAGCTCTCGTGCCAGATGAAACGCTTCTTTTGTCTGCTCCACAGTATGTCTGCGGCCGATAATATCCAGGGTTTCCTGATTCATAGTCTGTGGATTTACGGAAATTCTTGTTACCGGATACTCCCTGATCGCCATCAGCTTTTCACGTGTAATACTGTCCGGTCTGCCGGCTTCCACGGTAAACTCAAGGCAGTCTGACAAATCAAAACTACATTTAATTTTACGGATCAGACGGTCTAACTGATAAGGCTCTAATGTTGTCGGCGTTCCGCCACCGATATAAATGGAATTTAAATGCTTGTGATAAAACTTTGCCGCCGTATAATCAATCTCTTTTTCCAGTGCATCTAAATAAGCATCCACACGGTTCTTCCAGCTTACAAGCGGATATGATGTAAACGAGCAGTACAGGCAGGTCGTCGGACAGAACGGGATTCCGATATAAAGACTGTATCCGTTGTCATAATCAATTTTCTTTAAGATCGCATTTTCTCGTTCTGCAATATCGGTTGCAAGTTCAATCTTCTCATCGGAAGCAAAATAGGTATCCTTCATATACCGGTAGATCTCCTCCCGGCTTTTTCCTTCCTCCAGCAATTTCATAGGAATCTTCGTTGGACGGATTCCGGTCAGGTTTCCCCATGGAAGTGTTCGTTTCGTATAATCACAGAGCATACGGTACAGCATCTGCTTCAGCTGATTTTTCGTCCGCACGCGATCCGAAAAATCTACCTGAATTGTCTCACCCGGTATCTCTTTTACTTCTTCCTGACCCGGTTTTTCATTTGCCTGCGCATCCTCATTTGCATGCACGATCTCCTGCCATGTGATCTGAATCGTATCTTCCCCGTAGTTTACCTGCATGCGGATATCGATCTTTTCATCATATTCTTTTTTTTCTGCCGATACACCCACATACTGTTCCGGGAAAAATGCCTTGATCAGAGAATGAATATCATATTCAAATTCCGGTTTATTTAATAAAACTTCTATCATCCCAAAACCTCTCACTTACAGATACGGATTATACATCCGCTCTGCCCCAATCGTTGTAATATCATTGTGTCCGGTGTACACGGTCGTTTCATCCGGAAGCGGCAGAAGTTTCTCCTTAATGGAGCGGATGATCTGTGCTGCACTGCCCTTTGGAAAATCGGTGCGTCCCACCGATGTGCAAAAGAGGGTGTCCCCGGAAAAAACTACATTCTGATACGGGAAATAATAGCAGCAGCCACCCACCGTATGTCCCGGTGTATGGAATACACGGATATGAAAACCGGCAAGGTCGATCTCCTGCTCATTCTTCAAAAATACATCCGCATGATAGGTCTTTTGTACACCTTCCCAGCCGCTTAAATTGAGAGACGGCGTATCTAAAGTCTCTTTTTCATGCTCCTCGGCATATATTTTGATATCAAAATGTTTTGCAAGTTCCTCCGCTCCACCCGCATGGTCAAAATGTCCATGTGTCAGCAAAATTGCGATCGGTGTCAGCTTTTCCTGACAAATCTTCTTGGCAAGTTGATCTGCACTTGCCCCCGGATCGATAACCAGTACTTCTTTTGTGTCATCGTTGATCGCAAAATAACAGTTTGTCTGTACCGGACCAACTACATATTGTTCTACTTTCAATGGTGCCATAGTTTCCCCTTTCCTGTCTGACAAAATCTTTTTCTTTACAGAAAAACTGGCTGCCCATCTGGATGCGGTTCATGTTTCCCACAACCTTCTGACAACCAGTTCTTTTAGCCCGTCGTTCTCTCTATATCAATGATACTCTCGATCTGCCGCAGTCTCTCCACAACGCTTGTAAGTTCTTCCCTGCCCTTCGTGCTGAAAGATACATCGATTGTTGCAATTCCCTGCTTGCTTGTTTTGGAGTGAATCGAATCAATATCGATCTCACGCTCTGTAAATACCTTTGTGATATCCACGAGAAGACCAGTTCGGTTATTGCCGTAGATCTTGATCTCTGCACGGTACAGGCCACTGCTGCCGGACTCTTCATCATGCTGCCACTCGGCATCGATCAGACGCTCACGCTCCATATCAGACAGATTGATAATGTTGATACAGTCTGTTCTATGGATGGAAACACCTCGGCCTCTGGTTACAAATCCAACGATCTCGTCTCCCGGTACCGGACTGCAGCACTTTGAAAAATGCACTGCCACATCATAAAGTCCTTTTACAATGATACCGCTCTTGGAATGTTTCTGTACGACCTTATCTTTATTCTCGGCAATGGTCTCAAGCACTTCATCATCCGTGATACACGCAAGATGGTCTTTTTTGTATTCCTCATACATGCGGTTTACGATCTGACCTTCTTTTAAACCACCATGTCCGATCGTTGCAAGGCAGGAATTCCAGTCATGGAAACCATATTTTCTTAAAATTTTCTCCTGATATTCCGGCTTATTGATATCCGGGAAATTGATTCCCTTGGATTTTGCCGATGCGATCAAAAGTTCCTTGCCGTGTGTAATATTTTCTTCTTTTAACTCACTGCGGAACCACTGATTGATCTTATTTTTCGCCTGGGTGCTTTTTACAATATTTAACCAGTCACGGCTCGGTCCCTTTGAATTCTGGGAAGTGATTACTTCCACACGGTCACCGTTCTGGATGATGTAGTCGATTGGAACCAGTTTTCCGTTGACTTTTGCACCGATCATCTTATTGCCGACCGCGGAATGAATACTGTAAGCAAAGTCGATCGGCGTGGAACCGGTCGGAAGATTCTTGACATCTCCGGTCGGTGTAAAACAGAATACCGTATCGGAAAACAGGTCAAGATCGCTCTTTAGCAGGCTCATGAACTCTTTATTATCTGACATGTCGCGCTGCCACTCTAAGATCTGACGGAGCCAGCTCAGCTTTTCCTCTTCGGTAACGGTCATTGGCTGTGACACACCGCCATTGTTACTTGCCTCTTTGTACTTCCAATGGGCAGCGATACCATATTCAGCCGTACGATGCATCTCAAAGGTACGGATCTGTATCTCAAACGGCTGACCGGTCGGTCCGATCAGAGTCGTATGGAGTGACTGGTACATGTTCGGCTTAGGCATCGCAATGTAGTCTTTAAACCGTCCCGGAATCGGCTTATACATCTCATGAATCACACCGAGTGCTGCATAACAGTCCTTGACGGAATCCACGATGATGCGGATGGCAAACAGATCATAAATCTGGTCTAATGTCTTGTGCTGATTGACCATTTTTTTGTAAATACTGAAGAAATGTTTTGCACGTCCGTCAACCTGTGCAGGAATTCCTGCATCTTTGATGTGCTGACGCACTTCTTCCACCAGTTTCTGTACATATTCGTCCCTGACACTCTTGCGCTGTGCGATCTGATGTACCAGATCATAATAGGCATCCGGCTCTAAATACTTGAGTGAGAGATCGTCCAGCTCGATCTTGATCTTGGAAATACCAAGACGCTGTGCGATTGGTGCGTAAATATCCATCGTTTCACGCGCTTTTTCCTTCTGCTTCTCAGGTGTCATGTATTTGAGCGTACGCATATTGTGAAGACGATCCGCAAGCTTGATCAGGATAACACGGATATCCTTTGCCATTGCAAGGAACATCTTACGAAGATTCTCTGCCTGAACCTCCACTTTATCCGCATCATAAGAGAGCTGTCCTAATTTGGTAACACCATCTACCAGAAGAGCAACCTCATCTCCAAACTCCTGTGCAATCTGTTCATCCGTCATAACAGTATCTTCCACAACATCATGTAAAAGTCCTGCAACGATCGTCTCCTTATCCAGCTCTAACTCCGCTAAAATAATCGCAACACACAATGGATGGATGATATATGGCTCGCCGGACTTTCTTGCCTGTCCCTCATGTGCATCCCTCGCAACATGATATGCTTTCTCGATCAGCGATATATCTGTCGATGGATGATACTTTCGCACGCTGGCGATCAGTTCGTCATATAGTTTTTCCGGACTCTCAAACTCTTTCATCGGCTTGATGTTATCGTCCTCTTCTTTTACTTTTTTTTGCAGATCCAGTGATTCTGATGAAAAATCCGCCATGTGCCTCACCCACTTTATCCCTTTTTTAGTAGTTTATATTATATTTTATTTTTATGGAAAATGCAACGTTTATTGATGATATCATGCCCCGCTTTTGCTTATGGTATAGCGTTTCATGCATTTTCCGTCCAGATCCATTTCCTCCCGGAACATAAATCCCAGTTTTTCTGCCAGACATTCCGATGCTTTATTTCCTTTCTGGATCAGACAGTTTAATTTATCGAATTCAAGAAAATTCCATGCGTAACCGATCACAGCAAGACAGACCTCTGTTGCATATCCTTTTCTCTGATACGATACGTCGATCATATATCCAAGTTCCGGCTCACCGTCACACGCCTCACGATTCTCGATCCCGACCCGCCCGATCAGTTTTCCCGTCGCCTTTTCGATCACGACCCACATGCCGTACCCATAAAGGCGGTACATATAGTTAATATACGACCGCTGATACTCTTTTTCCTTTTCGTATTCATACAGCGGGTCTAAATATTCCGTCATTCCCTCCCCGGCATACAGTGCAAACAGGCCGTCTAAATCATCCAGCGTGATCTCCCGCACGATGCAGCGTTC
>ENA-ORSR01000487-ORSR01000487.1-human-gut-metagenome-genome-assembly--contig:-NODE-487-length-34306-cov-5.314560_pt1 | contig 34306 bp, 39 predicted proteins | sample MGYA00241901_ERZ509166 | MGnify/ENA primary metagenome ERZ509166 (study PRJEB26280, sample SAMEA2338860) | human gut metagenome | biome: human gut; feature: human-associated habitat; material: faeces... | reverse complement strand
TTGGGAACAGCGTAAGTTTGGAGAAGTGGCAGTTAGGGAATCTAATTGTGACATATCCTCGGTTGATATGCCATGCGTTGAGTATGAAGATGTTATTGCTAATGAGGGACAGCTTAACAAGGATATTTCATTAAAAGAAGTGCAGAAAAAAGGTATTATTTTTGATGGCTCGCAAGTTCTATATGGAAAGCTTCGTCCGTATCTGCATAATTGGCTAAACCCTGATTTTATGGGCATTGCAGTAGGTGATTGGTGGGTTTTAAGACCTGTTGAGTTGGATAAAAACTTTCTTTATAGAATTATTCAGACTCAACAATTTGATGATATCGCGAACCAATCAGTAGGATCAAAAATGCCAAGAGCTGATTGGAATTTGATTGCTGAAACAGAGTTTATGATTCCAACTATAATTGAAGAGCAAGCGAAAATTGGAGAATGTTTTACACACTTAGACACCCTCATCACTCTTCACCGGTGTAAGTGTTGTTTGCTCCTATTTCTTGGAATAAACGTTTGGGAACAGCGTAAGTTCTCAGAATTCACATTTCCAGCAGGTGAGAAGAACAAAAGAGGTTTACCATTAGAACCGTATGCGATAACAAATGAGTCTGGTTTTGTACCGCAAAGTAAGGCTCATGATGAGTTTGGTTATATGAAAAATACAGATAGAAAGGCTTACAATATCGTCAAACCAAATTCATTTGCATATAATCCTGCGCGTATTAATGTTGGATCGATCGGATACTATGAAGGGGCTGAAAACATTATAGTTAGCTCACTTTATGAGGTTTTTCAGACTGCAAGTGACGTGGATGATAAATTTTTGTGGCATTGGTTCAAATCAGAATATTTCCCGATGTGGATTGAAAGATTACAAGAGGGTAGTGTTCGAATGTATTTTTATTATGATAAACTCTGCCTGTGCAATATGTATATGCCAAAGCTTAAGGAGCAGAAGCAAATTGCAACATATTTTGATATATTGGACCATCTCATCACTCTTCACCAGTGTGAGTGCTATGTAATTCATATTTTTGAGATTAATACTTGGGAACAGCGTAAGTTGTCTGAGTGCGCTGGATTTCGCCGTGGTTCTTTCCCACAGCCATATGGTAATAAAGAATGGTATGACGGTGAAGAGGCAATGCCATTTGTACAGGTGGCTGATGTCGGTGATGATATGAAGCTTGTAGATGATACCAAACAAAAGATAAGTAAGCTCGCACAGCCTATGAGTGTTTTTGCTGATAAAGGGTCTGTATTGGTTACGCTTCAAGGTAGCATCGGACGTGTTGCAATCGCACAATATGGGGCTTTTGTTGACAGAACGGTTCTAATATTTGATAGATATAATCAGGATATTGATAAAACATTCTGGGCATATATCATTAAGGAAAAATTTATTGATGAGGCAAGAAGAGCTCCAGGCGGAACAATCAAAACTATTACCAAGGAAGCTCTATCAGATTTTGATTTAATGTTGCCAAGTTATGGTGAACAGAAAAAATTGGGGTTATTCCTTGAGAACCTTGATACCCTCATCACTCTTCACCAACGTAGTGTTTTTTTCATTATAATTGAGCATGATTTCACTTGTTATCAGCGCAAGTCGATAAAAAAGGTGATTTTTATATCGATACATAAGATTTTTACAAAGGAGATGACAATTATGCCGGAATTAGAAGCATTAATTGAGCAAAAATTAATTGATCAATTGGTTTATGGTGATTCTCAATGGACCTATAGACCTGATTTGAAAACAGAAGAAGAATTGTGGGCTAATTTCAAGTATATTTTGGAGCAAAACAATAAAGACAGATTAAACGGTGAAAATTTGTCTGATTCTGAGTTTGAACAGGTTAAGAATCAGCTTCAATTCTCATCATTTTATAAAGCTGGTGAATGGCTGGTTGGTGAAAATGGAAAAGTACAGGTTCATGTACAGAGAGATACTGAACGATTGCATCTTGTAGTAATGAATCACGAGCACATTGCCGGTGGCAGCAGTGTGTATGAAGTAATCAATCAATATCAGGCACTTAAAACGGATGAAGATACGAAAACTCCGGCAAGAGACCGAAGATTTGACGTTACTCTTATGATCAACGGACTTCCTATGATTCATATTGAGTTGAAAAATAAACAACATTCCTATATGGATGGTTTTTGGCAGATAAAGAAATATATCGGTGAAGGAAAATTTACTGGTATTTTTTCTGCTGTTCAAATGTTTGTCATCAGTAATGGAGTGAATACCAAATATTTTTCAGCAGCAAGTGATACGGAGTTGAATCCAAAGTTTATAAGCGGATGGCTGGATAAAGATAATAATCCGGTAGCAGATTATCTTGATTTTGCTAAAAGTGTTCTTCGTATACCGGAAGCACACGAAATGATTGCAAGATATACTGTTTTGGATGAGGATGCAAAGAGATTAATATTATTGCGTCCATATCAGATCCACGCTATTGAATCCATTAGGGAAGCATCAAAGCGAGGGAAATCTGGATATGTGTGGCATACAACTGGGTCTGGAAAAACATTGACTTCTTATAAGGCTACTAGAAACCTGTTAATGGATATTCCGGCAATTGATAAAGCAATCTTTTTGATTGATAGAAAAGATCTGGATACACAGACAACAATGGCATTCCAGGCATATGCAAATAATGATCTGATCGATGTAGATGAGACGGATAATGTGAATGATTTGAAGAAAAAATTGAAGTCTGATGACAGACAAGTAATTGTAACAACTATCCAGAAATTACAAAGACTGATCACAAAAAAATTAAAAGAGGGAACTCCTGAATATAATAAAATTAAAAATTTAAAGATTGCCTATGTGGTTGATGAATGTCATAGAGCAGTTACACCGGCTACAAAGAGAGAACTGGAAAGATTTTTTGGGAATTCATTGTGGTTTGGATTTACCGGTACACCAAGATTTGCAGAAAATCCGTACCCACAGTTAGGCGATCTTCCACGTACTACCGAAGAATTGTATGGAGAAAGATTGCATAAATATACCATACAACATGCAATTCATGATAATGCCGTCTTAGGATTTCAGGTTGAGCATAATGGACCTAAGAATGTCGTAGATGAAACAGATAGCAGTGTGTATGATAATGAAACACATATGCTGAAAGTGTTGGATGTGATTTTGAATAAGTCCTACCATAAATTGGGATTCCAGAATGGTAAAGGAAAAACATACGAGGCCTTGTTGACTACCAGTTCTATTCAGTTAGCACAAAAATACTATGAGTTGTTAACGAGAGTAAAAAATGGAGAAACTTCATTACAGATAGATGAAAAAGTGAAACAGGTACTTCCTGATTTTCCAAAGTTTGCAATTACCTATTCTGTAACGGAAAATGAAGAAGGCTCCCATGTAAATCAACAGAAAATGCAGGCCTCTTTAGATGATTATAATCATATGTTTGGGACAAAATATGATGTATCACAGATTCAGGGATATAATGGAAATCTGAATAAAAGACTGGCACGAAAAGATGCAAAATTTAAAAGCAGAAGTGAACAACTTGATCTGGTAATTGTTGTAGATCGATTACTTACCGGATTTGATGCCCCGTGTTTGTCTACAATTTTTATTGATAGACAGCCTATGGGACCACATGATCTGATTCAGGCATTTTCAAGAACAAACCGTATTTTTGATAAAAATAAGTCTTACGGACAGATTGTTACATTTCAAGCCCCGGTATCTTTCAAAGAAAGTGTTGATAATGCAGTGAAGCTTTACTCAGCGGGAGGAACCAAAGATGCTCTTTTGGCGGAATGGGATGAAATAGAACCTGCATTTAAAAAGGCTCTTGCAGCACTTCGTGTGAGTGCAGAAAAACCTTCCGATATTCCGGCTATGTCAAAACAGGAAAAGAAGATGTTTGTAAAAATCTTCCAGAATTTTGACAGATTATTTGCACAGCTTAAATCTTTTACAAATTATGAAGATAATATGTTGGAAAGCTATGGAATCACAGATGAGGAGTATCATGATTATGCAGGGCATTATCTGAATGTTGTAGAAGAATTAAAGGCAGATAATCCTGATACTGATCCGGATGATCCTGATACAACAACAGAGATTGATCAGGAATATGAATTAATGGCATATAGTAACACAAAGATTGATTATGAATATATTATTAATTTGATTCAGAATATTGTTACTCCGCAGGATGATAATGAAGATAATACACCGGAAGAGAGACAAAAGAAAATTGAAGAAGTGAAACAGTATGTGGAAGAACTTCGTAAAGACAATCCAAAAGTGGCAGATATCATGGCTAAACTGATACAGGAAATTGAGTTGGATGAAACGAAATATCGCGGGCAGTCAATTCTGAATATTGTTGAAAATATGAAACAGGATTGCATTGATCAGGTCATCACAGACTTCTGCGTCACATGGTATGCTTCTAAAGACGATGTAATGTATGCGGCAACACATTATCGAAATGGAGTGATTCCAAACGAAAGTGCGATCAAAGCGACGATTGATTATACCAATTATAAAGCGGCGCAGGAAAGAGCATTACCTAAGTTCAAATACTATGCTCAAATGATGGCAGATTTGAGAAAGACTTTGGATGAAGAAATAAAGCCACTTATTTCGCATTAAGTAAGATGTACAGGAAGACCTCCGTTATTCAAAATTGTTTTATCAGCATAAGCATTTTTTGAATAATGGAGGTAATTTTATATGATTAATGAAACAAATAAACAACAACTTTTTTGCGAATACTATAAACAATGGATCGAGGTATATAAAAAAGGTGCCATCAGAGAAGCGACCATGGCAAAATATATGATGACCTTAAAATGGGTTGAGAAACTGGTACCAGACCTGAAACTCTCTGAACTTACAAGAACTGCATATCAGAAACTTCTAAATGACTATGCAAAAGAACATGAAAGACAGACAACGTTAGATTTTCATCATCAATTAAAAGGAGCAATTCTGGATGCTGTTGATGAAGGTTTGATTGGAAGAGATCCTACAAGAAAAGCGATTATTAAAGGGAAAACGCCTAAAAACAAAAGAATCAAATATATGAACCAGTTTGAACTGCATACTTTGATTGCCCATCTTGAACTGAAAGAAGAACCGAATTGGGATTGGTTTATTTTATTGGTGGCCAAAACCGGAATGCGTTTTTCGGAGGCACTTGCAATTACTCCTGGTGATTTTGATTTTGCAAGGCAGACTTTATCCATCAGTAAAACATGGGATTATAAAGGGGAAGGCGGTTTTTTACCTACAAAGAATAAATCATCTGTACGAAAAATTCAGATTGACTGGCAGGTAGTCGTAAAATTCTCTGAATTGATAAAAGGGATGCCGGAAGATAAACCGATTTTTGTAGGAGAAACAAAGATTTATAATTCAACCGTAAATGATGTGCTTACAAGGCATTGCAAAGAATGTGGAATTTCTTCTATTTCCATTCATGGTTTACGTCATACACACGCTTCACTTTTGTTATTTGCCGGTGTATCTATTGCGAGTGTAGCACGTAGACTGGGACATGCCAGTATGACAACTACGCAGAAAACATATTTGCATATCATTCAGGAATTGGAAAATAAAGACGTGGATCTGGTAATGAGAACATTATCAGGATTATAAAATCAAATAAAATGCTTATGCTGATATTTTATACCGCAGGTATAATGACAAATCCCGATGTTTCTGATATATTTAATGCAGAAAGAAGAAGCGGACCGATAAGGAGTCCACGGAAAGGAAGGAATTCAGATGAACACAACTATGATTTTAAGTTATCTCAAACGCGAACGTTATGAAGAAGCACTGGATAGTAAACAGGGCTTAGTTTCTGTGCACGCATTTTTGAGAGAGCGAAATCATATGTTCCAGGAAAGAATTGGAATGGATATGAAGTTGAGTTGATCTGTTATATAGTCATTATATAGATGGATGATAACCGCTTATCTTGTATGTGTGTACGAGATAGGCGGTATTTTTTTGCACGTAAGGCATGAGGCAAGCAGGAATGCTCGCATTCCTATTTGCCGACGTCCGTGAACGTGAGAAAACGCAGTTTTCTCGAAGTTTGCTCCGTTAGCTTAGCTGGTAGAGCAACCGGCTTTTAACCGGTAGGTCGTGGGTTCGAATCCCATGCGGAGCATTTCCGAAGGATTGTTGTCAGAAAGGAAGAGAAGGTATGTTTGAAATTAAAGGGAAAATTAATACTGCAATCTGTTATGCAAAAGTAGTGGAAGATGAAGCCATCGAACAGGTTCGTAGAATGTGTGACTATGAATTTACACAGGATAGCAAGATTCGCATTATGCCAGATGTTCATGCAGGAAAAGGTTGTACGATTGGCACAACGATGACCGTAACGGACAAAGTAGTTCCAAACATTGTAGGCGTGGATATTGGATGCGGAATGTATACAGTAAATCTTGGAAAAGAAAGTATAGATTTTGAAAAACTGGATGAAGCTGCTCATTTTATTCCATCTGGTATGAATATTTGGGAAGGCAGACAGGAAAGATTCGATTTACAGGAACTTCGTTGTTATAGAAGTCTGAGAAATACGAAATGGTTGGAGAGAAGTCTTGGAACATTAGGTGGGGGAAATCATTTTATTGAAGTGGATAGAGCATCTGATGAAACAAATTATCTTGTAATCCATACGGGGAGTAGAAATCTTGGAAAACAGGTAGCAGAAATCTATCAGCAGTTGGCCATTGACTTAAACAAGGGTAAAGAAACTTATTTCCAACAGAGAGATGAAATTATTCATACTTACAAAGAACAAGGAAGAAGAAAAGAAATACAAAAAGCATTAGAAGCAATTTCATGGAATCAAAGAGAGACAACAATGCCAGAGGATTTGTGTTTCTTATATGGACAGTTTTATGAAGATTATATGCATGATGTAGAAATATGTCAGCGTTTTGCAAGAAGAAACAGAGAAAAGATCGCAGAAATCTTGCTTGCACGTACAGGTATGACAGCCGGAGAAGCTTTCCATACAATCCATAATTATATTGATACAGATGAGATGATTCTGCGTAAGGGCGCAATTGCAGCACACGCAGGGGAAAAGGTCTTGATTCCTATCAATATGAGAGATGGAAGTGTACTGGCAATCGGAAAAGGTAATCCAGAGTGGAATTACTCTGCACCACACGGAGCCGGAAGAATCATGTCCCGAACAAAGGCGAAAAGTGAACTGGATCTGGATGAATACAGAAAAGCTATGGCAGGGGTATACACAACATCTGTTAATGAAGCAACCTTGGATGAAGCACCAATGGCATATAAATCGTTAGAAGATATTATTGATGTAATCAAAGAATCTGTTGATGTGATCGAAGTAATGAAACCAATTTATAATTTTAAGGCGAACTAGCTGGAGGGGAAGTATTAAAGTTCTTTCTGTTTCCAGCTAAGGACCTGGAACAGGAGGATGAAATGTTTAACTTTCCGACCATAGATATGGTCAAGACTGGACAGAATATCATGCGGTTAAGAATTCAAAATGGATTTTCGGTAAAGGATATCCAGGATGTATTCGGATTTGCCACTCCACAAGCAATTTATAAGTGGCAGCATGGAACTGCAATGCCGACAATCGATAACCTGGTAGTGCTTGCAGCATTATTTCAGGTACACATGGATGATATTCTTGTAATAAATACCAACTTACAGATTAAGTTGGGTGCATAAAGATGGCAGATCTGAAAGGGTCTGCATATGGCTCCTTAGTCTAAACGGTCAGGACACCAGCCTTTCAAGTTGGTAATGCCGGGTTCGAGTCCCGCAGGAGTCATTATGGATGGGTATGCCTAGTGGCGAAGGCTGCAGACTGTAAATCTGTTACATAGGAAACACCGTAGGTTCGAGTCCTACCCCATCCACTTATGTTTACGTGTCCGAGTGGTTTAAGGTGTTACCCTGCTAAGGTAATGTGCGTTTGTTCGCACCGAAGGTTCGAATCCTTCCGTAAACGTTTTGCTCTGGTAGTATAATGGATAAAACATTCGGCTACGGACCGGAAGATATAGGTTCGATTCCTATCCAGAGTGTTATGAGTACAGTAGATATGATGGAAGTCATAAAATTAAGTTGCAGATTTTTTCCTGAACAAATATAATGGATATGACCGTAGGGAGGCGTGGGTAATGCCCGAATCCAAATATTCCATTGGCGGGTAGGTGGCTTTCAAATGGCTGCCTATTTTTTATATTATAATTTATGAATAACGCTGAATACACAGAAAGTCCGACCAACGTCATATATTGACGATTTGGTTGGACTTTTGCCATTGTATGAGTTTAATTTGGAAATGAGACAGCAATTGCATCATCAAAATTAAATCCGGTTTGAAAATATGTTTGAACATAGTCTATTTCATCATTAATGCTCACGGGAGCCTCTGTATAGATTACATGTGCACCGTTATCCAACCAGGAACATATGTAATATTCGCCGGAACTGGTCTGCTCTACGGTAAAGTATGCTTTTTCTTTTGCGCTTTCGTCATAGCAGAGGTACACGCTTCTACAGTACATACTTCCTAAAGGTTTCGGCATAATAATCTGCATGATAGTTTGAGTTCCATTTATATATGAAGAAATTTCAAAATCAGTTGCCCTGATCGGACAGCGGTAGTCTGTTTCATCCTTATGCATGGCATGGAAGAGATCAACAAAGAGTTGTCCTTTTTGCTCTTGTATTTCTTTCATAAGTGGAGCTGTTGCTCCATAAAAGAAATGTGGAAGCCACTTATGCTGGGTGTAATATAGGTTGTGTTCGTAGTTATCATTTTTAGGAGTCATAGCTCTGTACCTCCGGCATCTGTTTTTCTAATTTTTTCAGGAAATCGCCATTTGATACCAGTGGAGATTCAACTTTGTATCCTCTGCGTTTTAAGATACGGAATTTAAAATCAAGCAGTTCCGATGGAACGTAGAGATATTTGGCTGCCTGGAAGAAAAACATATCGTCATTCAGTGCTTCGAGTACCGCTTCATCGGTCAGTAGTAACTCAGAAGCAAAAACGTTTGCTTCATATTCCAGTTTATCGGTTGAGTCAAATAATATAATCTCATGAAATGTAGCACCGGATGCGGCTTTTGCATGTAGTGCGGCATGACCGAGTTCGTGTGCTAATACAACACGCTGGTATTCTTCTGGAAGATCCGAATTAATGGTGATATGCTTGATTCGCTTATGGATGAGAAAAAATCCTTTACAACATCCTTCAAAGAGTCCCATTGGAACCAGCGACACATGGATATTCATAGCAGATGCCAGTTTCCAGGGATCAGTTTCATCATATTTCTTTTTTAATTTCTGAGCCGCATCGGCAATCATTTCAATGGTCAATGGAATTCACTTCCTTCCGGTTACAAAATAAAATGTAGATTGTGACAGTGTAAGAATATCATCTTACGTGTACTAAAGAACGGACAGCTAACAAGATTAGTTGTCTTTTTTTCTGCCATAAGTCTGCTTTGCTGCCTCTTTACAATCTAAATAAGCTTTCATAACAGCTTGAAAGTAAGCGTCTTTTGCTTCTTCGCTAATCGTGCCACCAGCAAATAAAGACTGGTTCTGCTTTAACATTTCTTCAAGATCAAGAGAATCTTTCTTGCCAGCCTGCTGACGCATTTCTTCTACATATTCCATTCTATCTAAGCCATATGCGGGATCATCGATTTCATCATTCTTTAAGTATTCGGTAGAAACGCCCAGAGCCTTAGCCAGTTTATATAACTGTGCTGAGTGAGGGAAACGTTCGCCGGATTCGTAGGAAGTGATGGTTCTATAACCAATACCGGATTTTTCTGCGAGTTGTTTCTGACTCAGGTTAAGTATTCCTCTGTGCTCCTTTACTTTGTCTTTAAATGATTTCATGTGTATGCCTCCCATTCTAAATTAAGTTGCTATAAGTTGCGGCTTTATTCTTGACAAACTTGCGATTAGTTGCTATCATACAATCAGCAAGAACACGCAAGAAGTAGTAACTATAAGCAAATTATAGAAAAGAAACATAAAAATGTCAAGAGAAATGTTGCTATAAGTTGCGAGTTTTGGCTAGTTAGAGGTGAGAAAATGAACAGAGTGATACTACATTCGGATATGAATAACTGTTATGCCAGTATTGAATTGCTGCATCGCCCGGAACTTCGAGGAAAGCCTTTGGCAGTTGGTGGAGATCCGGAAGCACGTCATGGTATTGTTCTTGCGAAGGATCAATTGGCGAAGAAAGCTGGTGTGAAGACCGGTATGGCATTGTGGCAGGCAAAGCAGGTTTGCCCTGATATAGTTTTTGTTCCACCCAATATGGATTTATACTTGCGGTTCTCCCGACTTGCACATGAGATATACGGAGAATACACGGATCAACAGGAGGCTTATGGTGTGGATGAGTCTTGGCTGGATGTGACTGCTAGTGCAAGTTATAAGGGAGATGGATTGAAAATTGCTCAAGAAATCAGTTCCAGAATCAAACGCGAACTTGGAATTACCGTTAGTATAGGTGTGAGCTGGAATAAGATATTTGCTAAATTAGGATCTGATTACAAGAAGCCGGATGCGATTACGGTAATTGACAAGGATAATTACCAAAAGATTGTCTGGCCATTGCTGGTAGAAGATCTTCTTTACGTGGGGAGATCTACACAGAAGAAGTTGAATCTTTTCGGTGTTCATACCATTGGGGATTTGGCGAAAATGGAACCACAGTTGTTGCAACGTCAGCTGGGAAAGATGGGATTGGTCCTTCATATGTTTGCGAATGGAGAAGACCAGACACCCGTGAATCAGGAAAATTATCATGCACCTATCAAGAGTATTGGTAACAGCACAACAACACCGAGGGATTTAGAGAACGAGGAGGATGTAAAGATTATCACCTATGTTTTGGCAGAAAGTGTATCAGCAAGACTCCGAGAAAATAATTTCAAATGCAGAGTGGTGGAGATCCATGTGCGAGATAAGGAACTAAACAGTTATTCCAAGCAGAAAAAGATTGCAATGCCAACAGATATAACTGGTGAGATTGCTGAAGTTGCAATGGAATTATTTCGCGAGAGCTATCAGTGGAAACGTCCAATCCGAAGCATTGGCGTCAGGGGATGTGATCTTGTAGATGCTTGTTGTCCTGTTCAGTTAGACTTATTCGTTAGTCAGGAAAAAAGAGATAAGCTTCACAAGATGGATATGACGGTAGATATGATACGGCGACGTTTTGGCTTTGAGAGCATCCAACGTGGTCTGATGTATCGTGACCGCATCTTGTCGAAAGTGAACGCAAAAGATGATCATACGGTTCATCCTCATGGATATTTTGAAGGTGGAAATCGAACAGGAGTAGAATTATTGAAAGTGAATTAAGGTGATGAAATGTCAAAAACAAAGATATATGTGAAAGTTGCTGCTGAATTTACTCCGGAAGGACAGCTAAAGCCCATGTGGATCACATGGGAAGATGGTCGTAAATTTGAAATCCAGAGAATAACGGATTGCAGAAGAGCTGCAAGTTTAAAAGCTGGAGGTGTTGGTCTTCGCTATACCTGTATCATATCAGGCAGTCCACATTATCTGTTTTATGAAGAAAATTATAAATGGTTTGTAGAAGCAAAAAACTAATGGAATGATAAGCACCTGGCAGCGCGTAAGTGCATCGGAACTTGCCGGGAGACACCCGAAGGTCGAGCTTTTCATATAAAGAAACGGACGTATACGGTATTCTTTCCCTTTGCTGTATATGACGAGAGAGTAAGAATTATTTAATTAGTGTAGTGATCATGAAGGGAGACGAAACTATTGAGCAGAAAAAATACGGAAGCATGGAACAGTATTCGTTCTATGTGCAGAATGGATAATATTGATGAGAAAGAGATGTATCAGAAGGCAAAGATGCTTTTAAGCATTTATCGCAGGGTCTGTTGGTCAACAATTGGACGAGCCGATCTTGTTGCGGATGAGATGTGCTATTATTGTGGATCTGATTTGGATGGAGCTTTAATCTATCTGGAGCAATTCGCACCTGACAAGGAAAAAGATCGATTTGAAGGAAGGATACGAGCTTTGTTTGAGACCAGATGGATGATTGAACTCGTAGATACAGCAATGCTGAAAGTAAAAGAATTTCCTGAGAATGGAGATTTGTACTTTGAAATCTTGTCAAAATGTTATCTGAGCAAGTTTAAATATACAGAAAGCGAGATGTTGGAACTTCTTAATATGGAAAGAAGTAGATTTTATGATCGAAAGAAAGAGTCGATCATGTTGTTTGGAATTTCCCTTTGGGGAAGTGCGATTCCAAAACTGAAAACATTTCTGATTGAAGATGTGGAAACGGAGGAATATGAGTATGTCTGATGGTAGATTATCAAAAAAAGAATTAGCTGTAGTGACAGAGATTGTAGGTTTTCTGCATGAAAATGGATTTCCACCTACAGTCAGAGAATTATGCGAATTATTAGGATATAGTTCCACATCAACTGTGCATCATTACTTGAAGAAATTATCAGCAAATGGTGTCATCAGTTATGAACCGACAAAGCCGAGAACTCTTGTGTTCCATGGTTTTATAGATTAAGTCCGACGAAAGTCCGACATTTTTCCGACAAAAGTCCGATGAAGTTCCGACGGTTGTCCTACTGAAAGTCCGACTTTATATATAGTAAGATGTGTATGCTGGGAGAAGTACCGCATACAAATAAAATTTCATATTAAGGTGTAATCGCCTCACATCAGAAATGGTGTGGGGCATTTTTTATGCCCTTTTTTAGTTTTGGATGCGGTCATTCGCCCAAATTCGCATGGGAGGAACCGCAGATGTTAATGGAACAGGCAAGAGCACCGCCTTCGAATTGAAAAGTTACAAAGCAGCAAACAACGCAATAACCAATCAATTCGGAGGTAGAAAGATGATTTACAAATATGAAATTGCATGTAGAGAAGCAGGATTAAGTGAAGAGAAAACAGCAGAGATAAGAAAGTTTTTTGACGGAGAACAGAAAAAACTTAAAAGATTGAATGAAAAAATGGAAAACAGTGGATTGTTTACTGTGTCTGTGAATGCGATAGATTCAGATTATTATGATTTTGATGTAGATACTTATGATATTGAAGATCAAACGATGGATGTAGAGAACATGGTAATTAAAAAAATAGAATTATCAGTATTGAGAAGTTGCATGGAAGAACTTTCGCAGGATGATAAAGAATTTTTGTTGGCGTGTTTTAATGGGGAACGTGGAACGATTATGGAACTTGCAAAGAAATTAGGACTTCCGCAGACAACAGTAAGTTCCAGAAAAAAACGTCTCTTCGAACAGGTGAAAAAATCTTTTTTAGAAAAATATGAAAAAAATTAAAAAAACCATCGTTGGAACTGTCAGTTTTCGTCCCCATAAATAAGGTAGAAGGGCGAATAAATACGAACCCTGATGAATAGCTTGCATCCAGGTGTGGAGTGGATGCTGAAAATACTTATTTATATGGAGGAAATATCATGGGATATGCAAGAAGAGATGTAGACGAAACAAAGAAATATGCAAAGAAGTTTGTGAGATATCCAGAGGGTGCTGAAAAGTACAGCATTGGACTTACAAAGTTTCAGGAATTGGCAAAAGAAGCAAAGGCAGTGTATAAGGTGGACGGTATCGCTTTAGTAAATTGCGAAGTCTTTGAAAAGTTCTTAGAGACCTTTAGAGAATATTAAAATTGTTTGGAAGGGATCGCTGCAAAAACATTGACATGTTGTCTGACAAGAAGTATAATAATCGTGTGGAGGTAGCATTATGGCAAAAATGGGACGACCGGTGAGTGCGGATTCTAAAAGAAAAAGAATCACCATTCGCCTGAGTGACGAAACATATGATAAGCTCGTCAAATATGCTGCTGACCACGATGTGACTATGACAGATGTTGCCTTAAAATGCATAGAGGATTTTATATCTAAGCAGGAATAATGCAGAGTCCCTTCTTCTTATTAAAAGGAAGGAGGAAAACATGGCGAAGGCAAGAAAAGATTTGCGTGGCAGAGCGCTTCGCAAAGGAGAAACACAGCGTGCGTCAGATAAGCGTTATGTGTATACATACACGGATCCATTAGGACGTAGAAAGTATGTGTATGCTAGAGATTTGGCGACGCTCCGAGAAAAAGAAAAGGAATTAATGAAAAACCAGCTCGATGGTTTGGATTTGTATGTAGCAGGAAGAGCGACAATCAACAATGTGTTTGACCGTTATATGGCGATTAAGCATAATCTGAGAGACTCGACACGAAGTAATTATCTGTATACGTACAACCATTTCGTAAGAGACAATTTTGGTATGAAGTTAATTGCCAGCATCAAATTCTCGGATGTTCTTCAATATTACAATCACTTGTTACATGAAGAGGATCTTTCTCTGGGAACGTTGGATACGATTCATTGTTTATTGCATCCGACATTTCAACTTGCGGTAAGAGATCAGGTCATTCGCAATAATCCAACGGATGGCGTAATGAAAGAAATCAGCAAACAGTCTGGAAAGAACAGAGGAGTTCGTCATGCATTAACGATCGAACAGCAAAGAGCTTTTATGGAGTATGTGGCTAACCACCCGGTATATTATCATTGGTGGTCGCTGTTCACAGTGTTACTTGGCACGGGTTGTAGGATTGGAGAAGCATTGGGTCTTCGATGGGAAGACTTAGACTTTGAAAACAGAATTATCAGCATTAATCACAGTCTTGTGTATTATCCGACTGCAAAGGAAAGAAAATCTGTTATGAGGATTGTAAAACCGAAAACAGAGGCTGGTATCCGTACGATTCCAATGTTGGATGTTGTATATGATGCATTTCAAATGGAATTAGAAGAGCAGGAAGAAACAGGATTTAACACAGATGAGATTGACGGAATGACAGGCTTCGTATTTAAGAATCGCTATGGTGGTGTTCCAAATTATAATACAGTGAATCAGGCTATCAAGCGAATCATTAACAGTCATAATGCGGATGAAGTTGTGCTTGCGAAAAGGGAGAAAAGAGAACCGGTGATTATACCAAACTTCTCTTGCCACCATTTCAGGCATACATTCGCGACACGTTTATGCGAAGTCGAAAACAATCTAAAGGTTATCCAGTCTATCATGGGGCACCGTAACATTGAAACTACAATGGATGTATATGCGGAAGCAACGGATAGGAAGAAGAAAGAAAGTATGGATAACTTGTCAGCAAAATTAGATATCTTTTAAGAAGGGCTCTTGATTGGAGCTCTGACAACAAGCAAGAAAAAAGACACAAATTTGACAGCAAACAGCTCAAAAATGTGTAGACTATCGGGACCTTGTGAAGTGGTAAAAATGGCATCCATGAAGACATATGAAGAGGATAGAATACCATAGAACCAAACACAAGTTCTATCCCAACAATGAAGTCACTCGATAAATAAGAGTGCCGATTTTCCTTGAAAATCAAGGAAAAATGAGGTTTGGTGAAGTCTTGATCATAAGCATTTAAGCCAAACTTAAGCCAATCAATACATGAAAAAATGCAATGGACAGCCATGAGATAGAAATATTTCGTGGCTGTTTTTACGTATCAAGAAATAATATCAGGTTAGTCACGCAGAAGGGCGTTGTTCCAATGAAAAGTAAATAAAAGATAAGCCATTGACGTAAAATGGCGTATGATAAAAGGATCAAAACCATGAAAGAATTAACTTATACTCGTGTGGGAGATTATTACATACCAGATATTGCGTTATCAGAGCAGATAAATGAATCGATTGGAAAATATGGCATGATGAGGCGAACTTATCTGAAAGAACATAGACCTGCGTTATATAATGATTTGATTCTGACGGAGAAGTTGTTTTCTCATTTGTTAGAGGTAGACAAAGTAGCCAGAGAATGTCTGGAAGATATGCTTCCAAAGATGGCGGAGCAGGCTGGCATTACAGAAGAACTGAAAGTTCGTGATCAAATGGCTTGGATTGGTGCAATGAATACAATTAAAGCGCAAGCAGAAGAATTGATTTTAAGTGAATTGATATATGATTAAAAATGAGCTGGATTTTACAGAAATGTGAAGTCCAGCAATTTTTTTAAATAATATATTGACAAATTTGAATGTATGAATATAATAGAGGTAAAGATAAAGTACGAATGTGAGGTGAAACGATGGCAACTGGATATAAAGAGACGGCAAGAGTCTTTAAAGCACTCGGCGATGAAAATCGCTTACAGATTCTTGAATTACTTAGAGGGGGAGAGAAATGTGCCTGCAAATTACTTGATGAATTACAGATCACACAGCCAACACTTTCTCATCATATGAAAATCCTATGTGATGCAGGGATTGTAACCGGACGTAAAGAAGGGAAATGGATGCACTATTCTATTGATTCGGAAGGTGCAGTGCACACACAGATGTTGCTGAAACAGCAGCTCACATTAAATAAAACCAGTGATGATACTGGAGAATGTTGTAATAAATGAGTTTAGCCATCTTTGAAGGATGGCTTCTCTTAAAAACAACATATAGATACTTTTGAATGTTTAAATGTTTAAATATGAAGGGAGATTTATTATGGAAGTATTGAGCTCTATATGGTTATTTATTCAAGACCAGGTATTAGGAATGAAATGGCTGAATGCAGCGATTGGAAATGGACTTTCTTCAATCGGCTTGGATACCACTTCTCGAATCGGAGGAAGTGTCCAGTTTTTTATTTATGATGTGATTAAGATTACAGTGTTATTGTGTTTGCTTATTTTTATGATTTCCTATATTCAAAGCTATTTTCCACCAGAGCGTAGCAAGAAGATTTTGGGACGTTTTCATGGAATTGGAGCGAACATCATAGCAGCTTTGCTGGGTACGGTAACTCCGTTTTGTTCCTGCTCATCCATTCCATTGTTTATAGGATTTACAAGTGCAGGACTTCCGCTTGGAGTTACATTTTCATTCCTGATTTCTTCTCCAATGGTAGACCTTGGAAGTTTGGTACTTCTTATGAGTGTCTTCGGAACGAAAGTTGCTGTGGTCTATGTAATCTTTGGATTGATTGTTGCAGTGACTGGCGGAACACTGATTGAAAAAATGCATATGGAAAAAAATGTGGAGGAATTCATTAGAAATGCAAACAGCGTGGATATTGAATCACCTGATCTTACAGTAAAAGACCGTTTGATCTTTGCAAAAGAGCAGGTAGTGGAAACGTTCAAAAAAGTATTTCCGTATATCCTTATAGGTGTTGGTGTCGGCGCATTCATTCACAACTGGATTCCGGAAGAATGGATTCAGATGGCTCTTGGAAGCAATAATCCATTCGGTGTAATCTTAGCTGTTTTTGTAGGAATTCCGATGTATGCGGATATTTTTGGAACAATTCCTGTTGCGGAAGCATTGCTTGCAAAGGGAGCACAGCTTGGAACAATTTTAAGTTTTATGATGTCTGTTACAACCTTAAGTCTTCCGTCAATCATTATGCTTCGCAAAGCTGTAAAACCAAAACTTTTGGGAACATTCATTGTAATCTGTGCGATAGGTATTATCCTGGTTGGTTATGTGTTTAATATCTTCCAATATCTGTTTATATAGTGGAGGTAAGTAGAAAATGAACAAGAAACGTATGATTCAGATTATGATTCCATGCCTAATCCTGATAGCAGTTGTGGGGATTTACTTTATAAAAAACAAACCATCCGAGAATCAAGAGCCAATAGACAATAAAAATATAGCTACAAGTCCGGGAAATGAGGAGACAGCAGATGATGAATTCGTTCTGGAACATACAACAGAAGTTGATTATGAGGAGCTTACGTCTCATGGTTTACCAGTCATTGTAGATTATGGTTCCGATTCATGCATTCCGTGTAAGGAAATGGCACCAGTCTTAGAAAAATTAAATGAGGAAATGGAAGGGAAAGCATATATCAAATTTGTAGATGTATGGAAAAATACAGATGCTGCAAGCAATGTTCCGGTTCAAGTGATTCCGACGCAGGTTCTTTTCCATGCAGACGGTACACCGTTTGTACCGAGTGAAGAACTTAGTAGCCAGATTGAATTCATTCAATACACATCAAGAGATACAGGCGAACATATATTTACAGTTCATCAGGGTGGATTGAATGAAGAGCAAATGAGAATGATTCTTAAGGAACTGGGGGTGGCTGAATGATAGATGCGTGGTTAAATTCGCTGTCCGCCATGATGAGGCAGTCACCATGGGTAGCGCCACTGCTTGTTTTACTTGCCGGAGTTCTTACTTCTGTTACACCTTGTGCATTATCTAGTGTGCCTCTGATTATCGGGTATGTGGGTGGTACAGGGCAAAAAGATACAAAGAAGGCATTTCTTTTATCCATAACATTTGCGGTAGGGACTGCGATAACATTTACTGCTTTAGGTGTGGCTGCCTCAGCCGCAGGAAAATTGATGGGAACCTCTGCAGGATGGTGGTATATCCTTCTTGGAGTATTGATGGTGCTAATGGCCTTGCAGACCTGGGAAATATTCAATTTTATACCGAGTACCAATCTTTTATCTAAGAATCGAAAAAGAGGTTTTGTAGGTGCATTATTTGCAGGAGTTCTTGGTGGGATTTTTTCTTCTCCATGTGCGACACCGGTACTGATCGTGTTACTCGGAATTCTGGCAGGTGGAAGTAATCTTGTGTGGGGGATTTTACTGATGCTCTGTTATTCCATAGGGCATAGTGCATTGACAATCGCAGCGGGAACATCTGTCGGATTTGTACAGAAACTGAATGAGAGCCAGAAATATGGCATATTCAGCAAGGTCCTGAAAATACTTTTGGGTGCAGTAATGATAGTAATGGCATTGTATATGTTTTATCTTGGTTTCTAAAAAACAAAAAATAAATGAAAGAAGCGAAAGGAGATCTGTTATGGGATTATTTAATTTTGGAAAGAAAAAAGAAGAGAAGGTAGAAGCACCTTCATGTTGCTGCAATGGAAATGCACAGACTTTTGAAGCGTCTGAGGGTTCATGCTGTTGTGGAGGAGAAAGTTGTGGAGTCACAAGTATTAAGGTACTTGGTGCGGGATGCAAATCCTGTCATGAACAATATGAACATGCAAAAGCAGCAATGAAGATGATGGAACTTCCTGTGGAAGTGGAGTATATTACAGATATGGAAAAGGTAATGGCTTACGGTGCAATGAGTATGCCGGCTATCGTGGTAAATGAAAAAATTGTATCTATGGGAAAAGTATTAAAAGCAGCGGATGTAGAAAAATTACTCCGTAAGCTCGGCTATTAGGAGGTATTTATGAGTAAGGGATGGTATCCGGTTATTGATTATGACAAATGTATCGGCTGTATGGCTTGTAACAATATGTGTAAGCATGGAGTATATAAACCAGACCCGGGAACAGATCAGCCAAAAGTAGTATATGGAAATGGTTGTGTGCATGGCTGCCATGGATGTGAGAGAAATTGCCCGGTGGATGCGATCCATTACTTTGGTGATGATGGCACATTGGATATAGATTATGACTACGATTCCTATAAGCCGGATTTGGACTGTGAAGGAAAGCCAAAGGTTGCATTTGTTTGTGTTCATAATTCCTGCAGAAGTCAGATAGCAGAAGCATTAGGTAAGATGCTGGCTTCTGATGTGTTTGAAAGTTATTCGGCAGGAACAGAATTAAAAAATCATATCAATCCAGATGCTGTAAGACTCATGAAGCAGGTTCATGGAATTGATATGGAGGAAACTCAGCATAATAAGCTGATAGAAGATATTCCTGAACCAGATGTAGTAATCTTTATGGGATGTAACGTAAGTTGTCCAAATGTACCGAGCCAATATGCTGAAAACTGGGGACTTGATGATCCGAGTGGAAAATCTGATGAAGTATTCTTAGAAACTATCCGCATGATTGAAGAAAAGGTACTCCAGTTGAAAGAAAAATTAAGATAAAACAAAATGCTGATTGAAAGAGAAATTCTGACAATCAGCATTTTATTGTTAATGTTATTTATATCTTTTCGGGCAGTAGAAAATCAGTAGATCATATTCTGTTGAATCATTGTCTGTCTGTTTTTCTCTGCGGTCACAGGAAATATAGTAATCTCCAAAGGAAAAAGCTGAAATATTTTCTTCAAGAAGATGAACTTCGAGCGTTTCAAAATTGATGATACCTACGCCATAGGGGTTACTGCTCCATGTTGTATCCATAATAGTGTTCAGACATTTTGTGCAAAGATTTTCCTTGACGTTATCCATATCTAAGATTTCGTCCGTTTTAAATGAGATATCAACATTGGCATACCCACGATTGGTGTTAGGTGAAGCCATGGTAAATAAGCCATCCTCTCCGTGGCTGTTGGTTGTCATGGACATACCACTTGCAGGCTCTTCGATAAGATTACCGGAATCGTCATAGCGATTGATTTCTACGGGAGAAATATCGAATGTGTTTAAACTAATAATACCTATATTTTTCTGACCACGGTAAATTGGAAGAAGCGTTTTTTCGCTGTTGCCACATAAAAGACAATCTTTTGCAGAGGTGTCAGAGGTATAGGCAGGCTTTTGAGATTCTTGTTGGATTTCGTTGTTTTCAGCTGCATGGCTTGATTTTTCTGAAGTACATCCTGTGAGTGTAAAAGAAAGCATGAAACATAATAACAATAGATGTGATTTTGCTGTATTTAATTTCAAAAATGAACCCTCCTATCATGTTTAAAACGTCATTTTTATAATAATATCTAATACAATCAGATGGGTCAATCAAAACATCTAATAGAATTGGATAAAATGAGGAATAGTGTAGGGTACAATCTTATAAAAAGGTGGTGCACTATGTTTGAGGACTTGTTTTATCAGAGATTGGCAAAGTTAAGAATGGAAAAGGGCGTATCAGCAAGAGATATGAGTCTGTCAATCGGACAGAGTGCTGGCTATATCAATGCCCTTGAAAATAGAAATGGTTTTCCGTCAATGCAGGTATTCTTTTATATCTGTGAATATTTGGGTGTTACTCCATCAGAGTTCTTTGATGATGGAAATAATCATCCAACGGAGTATCAGGAAATTATTACAGATTTGAATGCCTTGGATGCAGAAAGCATCAAGAATGTGAAAGCAATTATAAAAGGTTTGAAACGATAAAAATTACAGGAACACAGTTATGAGAAAATCATAAGAGTGCTCCTGTTTTTTTGATTAGTCCGTTAATTCAATAATGATATTACTCTGTGCATAGAGCCAGTCCGTGAATTCTTTCGGGCTGGCTTGTCCTGTTTTGACCAGCTTCTTTCTTTGGAGAGCTTCTTTTTTGAATTTTTCGAAAGCATCATTTATATCTTTCATCTGCTTTGATGGAAAATCTGCTTTCTTCTTCATTTTGTTTATCTTGTTTCGCCAGTTCTGGCATTCATTCTTATATAGCAGATCGTAATTATTCTCCCTTGCACGTTCATCAAAATCACGTTTATTCTGAAGTGCCTGAGCCTTACGGCATTGGTCACTGCAAAGTTCATATCTTTGACTTTTTGCAAGAAAGATATTTCCACATATTTTGCATTTGCGAAAGCAGAGTCCCCAGTCCTGCAATCGGTTTAGATAGTAAATAATAAGCGGTGTGAATGTATCGTAAGCAACGACACATTCCGTCGTTCTTTTTTTGTCCGGATACCAGAGTTCCAGTCTTGTTTCTTCGTTTGGAATCTGGGAAAAGAAACGATGTGATAAGTTCAAATTGTGAGGAATTCCTGTTTCATCATCAAATTGTAATGGTGCATTAGCACGAAAACCCATTGTGAATTTACTCATCTTATTCATAAATTTTTCGCATGCACTCTTTCGGTCAGCAGGCAATCGTGCCTGCAGATATTCATTCCAGATGCGAAAAGCAACATACATTTTGATGGGTTCACTGGAAAAGAATTTTTCTGAAAGAAAATTGCTGGATTGTTGTTCCAGTGCCGGTTGTTTCCAACGGTTCGTATTTAGCGCATCATGTAATGGCATGAGACCATTCAAATTCCAATCTCCATCTTCATCATGTTCAAAGTGAATCAGAAAACTTCCTAAAGGACGAGTGACATCACAAATCACATTGACATCTTTTCGTCCGTCTAACCGAGATCTAATTTCATATTCTTCCCCGATGAGAATTCTTTCTTTCATTTTCTTTTTATCCAAAGTCAGGACAAACAAAATCTTGTCGTAACAAGGTTCCTGTCGTTTAAATTCATATTTCATCCAAAATCTCCTGTAAAAAATTATGGTAATTCTAAAAATGCATTTAATTTATTACACTTATAGTACCGCAGAATACTTGAAAAGTAAATATTGTGATGCAATAATCGTGTCAGATGGTAATTTTGTACCAAACAGTACATTGACAACTAAATATCGTAAAAAACAGTAAAAACCGCCATGACACCGTTAGGAAGAGCGCCTCTTTTGAGGGGAGGGCACAGCGCCACACAAGGTTGCCTGCCTGTAAAAACTGTAGCCGTTCTCAAGTTTAGATTCGATGAAGTATTAGGAGGAACACAATGAGTGAAAAGAAAAGATTAAAAAACTATGAGGAATTACCTTTGGTGTTGGATGTGGCAGACATTCAGCAGATTATGGGGATTTCAAGAACAAGCGCCTACGAACTGGTACGCACTCCCGGCTTTCCGGCTTTTCGCAGAGGAAGGCTTATCAAGATTAGTAAGAAAGCATTTTTTGATTGGATGGAAAAAGGAACTGAAACTGTACCGAAAGAGAACAGTTAAGAGTAAGGGTATATTTCCCTACTGCAATATTTTCGGAAGCAGAAACACAGGGCAAAAGGTATAGATTTTGAGAAAAAACGTACCGAAACGTGACATTAAAACTAAGGGAGGTGGAACATGCCGAGGATGAGCAAAAAGAGAAAAATAGAATGGTCGTTTTTCTTAAGTGATAGGAATCGTATCACTTACAACGAACTATGCCGGAGATGTTGTCATTCATGTAAGCAGAGCTTTCGGGCAGTGGTAGTGGAATGCCCTCGCTATTTATCAAAGAGGGCAATAAAACTGGCGAGTGAAAACGAGCCGGAATCCGAGGAAATGAAATAGCGGTCATCCGGGAAGTGACCGATGTATCATTTCCGCAGGAACAGGGGTACAGGGGACAGCGTCCCATGTGCAGGTTAAGGGCGGCAGCCATTGCCCAGTTAAGTGACGTATGCGTCGCTTAGTACTGGGTATTACCTGACGCAGATTTAGCACGAACTTGAAGATTTCAAGTCAGGATGGCAACAAGTTGCCTTTGTCTTAGAGAAGAAATGGAGAAAGAGGAAGGAGAAGTGATTATTGAAATTAACAAGACACAACGGTCGTTCTGGGAAGAACGGAACCTATAATCCCAGACATAATGACAGGCGTTTCAATGTAGAAAACAGTGAACATATTGATGCGGAGCGAGCAAAGAAAAATGTTTATTGGGACTGTTATCGTGGCGTCACATTTTTTGAAAGTCGGGAAAAGGATGAGGAATATGATTTCAGTTTTGAAGAAGTGGAACGTATCTATTATAACGAGCATTACAGTGATCATATAGAAGCACAGAATGCGAGAAATGAAAAGACCAGACACATTGAGCGTAATCGAACGGTCGAAGATCTGTTAAAGAACAAAAAAACCTGCCCGGAAGAAACGATTTATCAGATAGGAAATATTGATGAAACGGTTTCGCCGGAAGAATTATTGATCGTGGCGGGCACGTTCTTTGGGGAGTTGGAAAAAAGATATGGGGAATATTTTCATATTTTAGATTGGGCACTTCATGTGGATGAAGGAACGCCGCATATCCATGAGCGTCATGTATTTGATTGTGAAAATAAATATGGTGAGATTTGTCCTCAGCAGGAAAAGGCATTGGAAAAAATGGGAATCCCATTGCCAGACCCAGATAAGCCAAAGAGCAAATCAAATAATCGAAAGAAAACATTTGATGCCATGTGCAGAGAGTTGCTATTGGATATTTGCGATAACCGGAAACTGTATCTGGATAAAGAACCGGAATATGGTGGTCGTGCTTATCTGGAGAAGCAGGATTATATCCTGATGAAGCAAAAGGAGCAGATGGCAGCACAGAAAGAACAGATCAATCAGCAGGAGCAGACATTGGAGGAACTGACCTTAAAAATTGAAGACGTAGAAATGCTGATTGATGAAGTTTCAGATGTTGCTTATGACAAAGCTGTGGAAGTTGTCACAGATAAAGTCAGAGAGGAAACGCAGAAAGAAGATTTGACTTTGATTGAGGATTATAAAAAATGGGTGACTTCTTCGGAAAGAAATATCCCGAAAGATAAAAGAGATTTTGTCGGGAAGTGTCTGGATGCAGTTCAGAACAAGCTGATGAAAGCTACACAGAAAGTTCTGAATACGGTGAAGGCTACTATGATGAATCCAAAAGTCAAAGCAGAGCGTAAGGAAGAGATCAAGAAAAAAGCCAAAAGTTCTGTTTTGGATAAGCTGTATCAGCATCGGGATGCGATCGCAAAGCGAAAAACAGATACAGACAGGACAATGGCACAAAGAAAAAATGAGATGGAGAGGTAAATTTGAATGTATTTGAAGCTGTGAAGCAGTCGGTCACTACCCGTCAGGCTGCGGAGCATTATGGTATCAGGGTAGGCAGAAATGGAATGGCGTGTTGCCCATTCCATAAAGACAGAACGCCCAGCATGAAAGTAGACAATCGTTATTACTGCTTTGGTTGTGGGGCAACTGGTGACGTGATTGATTTCGTCGCTTCACTTCACGATTTAGGGAAAAAGGATGCAGCAATCAGACTGGCAGAGGATTTTGGAATTCTCTACGATGAGAGTCAGCATAAACGTGTGAAAGCTCTGGTCAAAAAGCCAGTTCCAAAATTAACTTTTGAGCGGAGATATGAACAGACGAAAACGAAATGTATTCGGGTTCTGTTGGATTATCGGCATCTGCTTAGAAGCTGGAAAGAAATATATGCGCCTAAGCCGGATGATGAGACTTGGCATCCACGATTTTGTGAAGCATTACAGGATATTTCATATATAGAGTATCTATTAGATATTTCGTTGTTTGGAGAAACAGAAGAACAAGCGGTAGTGATTGCCGAACAGGGAAAGAAGGTGATGGAACTTGAACAACGAATTAGAGAATCTATCTCCACTGATGATGCAAAATCTATCCAAAACAATGGATATGATGGGGCCGGAAATGACAGTGGAGGAAATCCGAGAGATGCTGGACTATACACAGAAAGGTACTGTGAAAAACAATCGGCATAATTGTAGGATTATTCTGGAACATGACCCAATCTTAAAAGGAGCATTTAAGAAAAATATCCTGACAGACCAGACGGATATTGTAAAACCTTTATGGTGGGAGAAGGTCAGCCCAGCACTCAACGATATGGATATGAATTATATCATGCTTTATCTGGAAGAAACATATGGTCTGACCATTGATAAAATTGTGGAAAAGAGCATTGATCTGGAAGCAGACAGACATAAGTATCATCCGATTCGGCATTATCTGAATGGTCTTGTGTGGGATGGACAGGAACGCATCCGATATGTACTGCATCACTTCTTAGGAGCGCCAATTGATGATTTGACCTATGAGAGCATGAAAATGTTCCTTTTGGGGGCGATTTCCAGAGTTTTTAGACCCGGTATCAAGTTTGAATATATGCTGTGTCTTGTCGGTGGTCAGGGTGTTGGAAAGTCCACATTCTTTCGATTACTGGCAATGAATGATGATTGGTTCACCGATGACTTGAAAAAGCTGGATGACGAAAATGTGTATCGCAGACTTAGGGGGCATTGGATTATTGAGCTTTCTGAAATGGTGGCAACTGCCAGAGCAAAGAGCATTGAGGAAATCAAGAGTTTCCTGAGCAGGCAAAAAGAGAATTATAAGGATTTATATGCACTTCATGCGGTTGATCGCCCGAGACAGTGCGTGTTTGGTGGAACCTCCAATAAAAAGAAGTTCCTGCCCTTTGATAGAACAGGAAATAGACGCTTTGTTCCGGTACAGACCGACCGTTCTCAGATGGAGGTTCATTTGCTGGCGAATGAAAAAGAGTCCAGAGCTTATCTGGGGCAAGTCTGGGCAGAGGCAATGGTGATATTCCGAAGCGGTAATTTCAAACTGGCATTTTCCAGAGAGATAGAAGAAGAACTGGACAAGCTGCGACTGGAATTTATGGCAGAAGACACAGAAGCAGGCGTGATTCAGGCATGGCTTGGTGAACATGAGGATATGAAGGTGTGTTCGTTGATGATTTTCAAAGAAGCATTGGACAATCCCTATGTGAAACCGAAAAAAAGCGATACAGACCGTATCTGTGAGATTATGAACTCGTCGATTATCGGATGGGTGCCCGGTCCGACAGCAAGATTTAAGGAATATGGAACCCAGCGCTCCTGGATATGTGTAAACAACAGTTGTAAACGAGACGATGAAAACTTAAAAGATGAAAATGGATGGCAGACGATTAGCGAGGAAGAAGCAAAGCAGATGGAACTTCCATTTGGCTAAAATAGTCTGTTAGGTTTACGGTAGTTGACGTTTTGTTTGCAGAATCAAGGCTTTACTTATCAATACTTTTCAAGGTTTGTAAACCATAAACAGATAAATAGAAGTAATTTTGTATTGGATAGGAAAACAGAAAATATTGTAACAAATGAATTTATTAGGAGCTTGTTTACAGAGGTCGTTTACAAGGGGATTCCCCTTTGACCAGCTCCTATCACTAAAATATGGAGGTAAGTGCCTATGAAGCATGAAGTTCCCATTTGGGAAAAGAGCAATTTAACACTGGAAGAAGCGGCAGCTTATTCTGGTATTGGAGTGAATAAATTGCGTAAATTGTCTGATGATGAGAATTGTGGGTTTGTGCTCTGGATTGGAGCAAAAAGACTAATTAAACGCAGACAGCTTGATGAGTATACAGGACGAATGTATTCGTTATAATGACGGGATTATAAAAACGAAAAAAATATTACCGCATTAAGAATATAAAATTAATTTAGAAATAAAATATTCAAATAAAACGAAAAAAAATATTGCGTTTTAAAATAAAAGGTGGTAATATTACAATATGTCAATGGAGAAAGGAAGTATCATTATGAAAATACAAGCGGTATTGATTGATGGATTTAAAAATTTATCAAATGTTAGGATTAACTTTGATAATATTACTGCATTGGTATCATTGAACAATTTTGGAAAATCCAATGTTTTGTCGGCGATAGATTTTGGGTTGACTTATATTAAGAGTACTATCGAAGATAAAATTGATATGATGGGAAATACGAATTTAATTCCAATGAATCGCAAAATGATAGGAAAAAATTATAAATTCGAAATGGAAATCATATCAGAGATGAGCGGTCAAGAATGTCGTGTTATATATGGATACGAATTTACTTGGAAAAATGATGAGGATATGGAACCATATATTGTTGATGAGTACTTGAGAATTAAGTGTGATGGGAAGGGGCAAAAGTATAATAAGCTTATCAGTAGAAATCAAGGAGAAGCATTTTATAAAAGCTCAGAGACAGGAAGATGTTCATCCAAAATTAAAGTGGAAGATGCAGAACTTGTTGTGAATAAATTAAGAGCATACGATGATTTGTATTATGCCGAAATTATTAAAAAATTAAATAGTATGCGTTTCTATATGGAAAATAACTTAGATGCAAAACGTTTTTATCAACCTGATCCTATTATAAGAAAAGGATTAGAAGATGTGATGATTAATGCGGAAAATTTACCAAGAGTAATTTATCAGCTCAAGGAAAAATATCCAGACAAATTTGAATTGCTTAAAGATGTATATTCTCAGTTGTTCCCTGATATAGAAGATATTGTTGTAAAACAGTTTAAGTTAAAGGGAAGTGAAAATGATAAATTACCAGAGAATGCCCCTTTTATAATAGCAAATTCGATTCATGTTTTGTTTGTTAAAGATAGGAATTTAAGCCATCCAATAGGCTTTGAAATGATGTCGGATGGAGCAAAAAGGGTATTTATGATTTTGGCAAGAATCATTTTATCAGGAACGAGTAACGTGTCTTTGATAGCAATAGAGGAACCAGAAAATTCTGTGCATCCTAGTTTGTTTCAGGCATATATAAGAATTATTAGTCAGTTGCTTGATGATTGTAAGATTATTATTACAAGCCATTCACCATATATTGTAAGCTATTTAGAGCCTTCGTGGATACATGTTGGAATGAATAGAGAACCAGGCATTGCTGAGTTCTTCACGTTTAAAAAGTCAGGGCAGAAATTGCTGCAGCAAGATGCGGAGTCGTTTAAAATGAGTATGGGAGATTATCTGTTCTCATTATTGGCGGATCCGGAAAATAATTTGAATGATTATTTGGAGTGTGATGCGAATGAGTAAATGCCTTGTGCTGTTTGTTGAAGGCGAAACGGAAGTAGAATTTTATAAACAAGTTATTGCTAACGCACGTAAAAAGCGGGAAAATGGAACATTGGATATAAATATAGAATGTAAAAATGTTCCGGGAGTTGGTGGATTTAAAAATATAGCCTTGAGAAAATTTACTAAAGAAATCAAACCAAAGTATGGTGAAGATTGCCAATTCGTTGTTGCTTTGTGTAGAGATACGGATGTATTCGAAATTTCTCCGAAACCACCAGTAAAATGGGATGAAGTGGAAAGAGATATGTATGATGCCGGTGCATCGGAGGTAATACATGTTTGTGCGAAACGTTCTATAGAAGACTGGTTTTTATGTGACATTGAAGGAATAAAAGCATTTTTGCGATTGTCTAAAAAGACAAAAGTATCAGGTAGAACTGGATATGAGAAGTTAAAAAATCTTTATAAATCAGTTAACAAGATGTATTACAAGGGTATGAGAAGTAATGGTATGATAAGCAAGCTGGATATAGATAAGATTGTAGATTCGGTAAAAGACCAATTGTATCCATTATATGTAGTATTAGGCGTAGAATTGCCAAAAAAGAAAACTAAATAAACTATGTAAGGGATACCCCTTAATATAGAAAAAGCCAGAGTGTGAGCTCTAGCTGATTCCCTTGTCAAAGATGGACCTTGACGTTATTTTTCTCGCAAATTAATAATATCAAAGGGTACCATCTTTTGCAAGGAGATTTTGCAAAGGAGGTATGTAATATGGCAGTACATCACGGCGGAAAAGTCGGTGGCGCAGCTAAGAAATTAGCCAGCAAATCTACCAGCAAAGGTACTAAAAGTAAAGCTGGAAAAGTTTTGGCTAATCATAAGGCTAAGTACCATTGATTTAGTGATAAAGATTTACAGACCTAAGCATGTCTAAAAACGGCTTTATTTTTATGTGACATGGAAATTTTAGATATGAACAGAAGTCAAGTGATAAAACACTTGCAGAAAGGAAAATAATGAAATTAAAAGCATTAAGTCATTACGATGGGGATACAGATACAAGATTTGGCGATTGTATTTTATTGTATGATGCAACTACGCTAATCGTGTATGACTGTGGACATGAGAGACATGCAGAAGAAGTAGAAAATTTTTTGAAAAATAACTCATTGATTTCAGAGGTACATGTTGTAATATCTCACAATGATGAAGATCATACAAAGGGAGTCATAACCTTGTTTGATAGTTTGTATGATGAGGGATATGATGTGACGGTGTATTCTTCTTTATATCTTAAAAGTGCTAAAAAAGTGCTGGATATTCTGGATGATGATAGAAGAACTCTGAAGGGAACGAAAGAGCGTATTCTTAAAACATTTGACCATATCAAAGAAATTGTTGAAAAAGCGCAAGAATATAATTTTACGGTTAAAGATGCGGCGGTTAATACGAAAGTTGCATCTGGAAGTATCGTAGGTCCAACAGAAGCTGAATTTGTTAATGTAGTAGCACAAGCTGTCGAAGATGACAAAGTAACGAAATATGAAGGCGAGACTGTAATGAATGCAGCAAGTATCCAGTTGAAATGTAAGGTTGATGATGGAAAGTCAGTTTTATTATGTGGAGATGCAACGCCTGCATTTTTGCATAATTTAAATGTATATGGAGTTATCCAATTGCCACATCATGGGAAGTTAGACAATGCTCAAGAGATTTTTGAAAAATTAACAGATTCTTATAGTAAGACATACCTTATTTCTGACAATACTGGTTCAGGACCAACAAGTGGAGGTTCGGACAAATTGGTTGAGTACATGAAAGACGAACTTTATGATCCTGCATTAAACACAAAAGATGGTGTAGTAAACTATCCGAAAAATGGTGGAATCAATGTTTCTGTCAAAAAGACACAAGGAGTGAAGCTCGGTGGATTGGATACTTGGTTTTAGTGCTGATATTGTAGTAGATGCCAATCAACTGAAGGCAAGACATGAATATATTCAAAAGGTGACAAATTCAGAAGTATCACCTTGGTCTTTCCTTCAGTTGGGAGGAAAAATATATAAGCAATTCGTCTGCTGTGAATCAAAAGACGGATTGAATGGTGTTTTTATTACAGCCCACATTGGAGCTGTAAAAGGGTTGTGTGCAATAAAAGAAATAGCTGCAAAGGATTTTGTTGTAGCAAATACCTGTATATGGGAGCGTTTTTCTGAAAAGGATACTTTGGCTGGAATGATGAAACATAACAAGAACGCTGAATTGTGGTTTGCTAAGCAAGCATTGTCAGTAGAAAATAAATATATTTTGAGGCAATCTACAACAGTACAAGATATCGGTAAATTTGGATTTCAGACTTCCGTGTCAGAAAGAAAATTGTTTGCAAACAGACGAAAGGGTTTTATGGAGGCCGTAAACCTATCATTTGACAAAGTGTCGCCTATTATATTACCAACAGATTTAGGAGGAATAGTGTGAGTAGCATTATCGAAAAATTGGATTCATATCAAATAATGACAAATTTGCTGCCAGGAGCCTTCTTTGGCATTGCCTTAGACTTAATACTTGGAATGGCAATTCCGTTTCAAGGCGTAGTGGAGGAGATTGTGATTTATTATTTCATTGGGCTTATTGTTAATCGAATTGGTTCATTAGTTGTAAAGCCAGTCTTGAAAAAATGTAAATTTATCGTAGAAGTACCATATCCAGAATATGTTAAAGCTGTAAAAAAGGATTCGAAGATAGATATTTTGTCTGAGACAAACAATTATTTTCGTACTTTGTTAGCAGGAGCTATTCTTTTATTTACAATTTATCTATGCATGAATTTAGAAACTATATGGGGATGGCTCATATCTAATTGGAGATGGATTGCGTTAGCATGTTTGATTGCTCTGTTTTTATTTGCATTTAGAAACCAGACGGATTATGTAAGAAAACGTGTTGAAGCAGTAAATAGTCAAGAAGAATAATTCTTATATAAAATCAAGAATTAAAATAGTTTAACTAAGTAAATTAACAATTGCACAAGGACGATGTACCGTTTTCGTGAAAAACGGTCATTGAATTAGGGACATCCTTTTGGTACAATAAGTATCGGAATGACGTCCCTTTTCTGTTGTGCGGAAAGGAGCCAAAATGGCAAGAAAAGGACAGACAAAAAGAAAAGATAAAGACAGAATCGTTCTTCGTAAAGGAGAAAGCCAGCGTCCAAATGGAACTTATGATTACAGATGGACAGGCAAAGACGGAAAGCGTCATGTGGTTTACGCTAAAACTTTGGAGGATCTTCGAGAGAAAGAAAAGGAAATCGAGAGGGACAAAAGTGATGGCATTAAAGCCGAAGCAAGATATGTGACCATCAATGATCTGTTTGATTTATGGAAGCAGATTAAGCGTGGCCTGAAAGACAACACATTCCAGAATTATCAGTATATGTATAACACATTTGTACGACCGGAATTTGGAAAGACAAGAGTGTCTACGGTGAAAAAGACGGATGTGAAGCGTTTTTATAATTATCTTGCGGACGAGCGTGGATTACAGGCATCAACCATTGATAGTGTGCATACTGTTCTGCATCAGGTGTTGGAAATGGCAGTAGATGATTGCTATTTGAGAAACAATCCGAGCAATAATGTATTGAAAGAATTGAAGCAGTCTCACGTGTTTAAAACAGAGAAGAGAAAGGCTTTAACAAAACCGCAGCAGGATTTGCTTTTGGACTTCTTAAAAAGAAATCATACCTACAATCATTGGTATCCGGTTATCGCTGTTATGGTTGGAACGGGGCTTCGTGTCGGCGAAGTGACAGGACTTCGTTGGTGCGACATTGATTTGGAAAATGGCATGATTGATGTGAACCACACGTTGATATATTATTGTCACAGAGATGAAGCACAGAAGAACGGCTGTTATTTTAACGTGAATACTCCAAAGTCTGAAGCGGGTGTGCGTCAGGTTCCGATGCTGGATTTTGTAAAAGAAGCATTTTTGCTGGAGAAACAATATCAGGAAGCGATGGGAGTTGAGTGTAAGGCAACGGTGGATGGTTATACGGATTTCATCTTTGTAAATCGTTTTGGGAATGTTCAGCATCAGGGTACTTTAAACAAGGCGATTCGCAGAGTTATCCGTGATTGCAATGATGAAGTGTTGCTTAAGGAAGAAAATGAACCAGTATTACTTCCTCATTTTAGCTGTCATACGCTGCGACACACATTTACAACACGTTTATGTGAAGCTGGTGTAAATATAAAAGTAATTCAGGATACCTTGGGGCATGCAGATGTTCAAACTACTTTGAATATCTACGCAGACGTGACTAAGGAACTGAAACAGGCAGAGTTTGCAGGACTGGAAGAGTATTTTGAAAAAACTACAAAGCAATATATCTCTGAAATGGCGGTTTAAGCCAGTTAAGCCAAAAGATAAGCCAATGAAAACAAGTTGAGTAATGGCTTATGAAGGCTTATGTATTTTGGAGTGAATTGAATATGGCGCAGATACAGAGTTAGGGAGAGAAATAACGAGATATAAATTTCGTGAATTAGAAGTCCCGACAATGAAGTCACAGGGCGCTGCGAAGAACGAAGCAAACAATGCTGCACAGTCTGCTCCGGCAAAATCTGTTGCAACATTTACCGCTACATCTGACATGGCAGAAAAGATTGATTTCTCTAACGTAGAAGTGGAACCATTATTCAAAGATATGGTTGATTTCGATACATTCAGCAAGTCAGATTTCCGTGCTGTAAAGGTAAAAGAATGTGAAGCAGTTCCAAAATCTAAGAAGCTTCTGAAGTTCGTATTAGACGACGGAAGTGGCGTAGATCGTGTGATTTTAAGCGGAATTCACGATTACTATGAGCCAGAATTCTTAGTAGGAAAGACATTGCTTGCAATCACAAACCTTCCACCACGTAAGATGATGGGAATTGATTCTTGTGGTATGATCATCTCCGCTACACACCTTGTAGAAGGAAGAGAAGGACTGAACGTTCTGATCCTTGATGATCACATTCCGGCAGGAGCAAAATTGTACTAAGAGCAAGAAATTTTAAGCTATATTTTAAACAGAAAAACAGGTTACTACACCACATTTACACCAAATTTTTTAAAAGTCTAAGAGAAGGACTCTGCAAAAGAATGGTGTAAAAGAAAACTAGTAATAAAAGATACAGTTGAGTGTACCAAAAAAGTTGGTACACCCAGCTGTTTTTTGTTTCTTAAAAATATTTAAATATCAAAAATGGAAGTAATCAGTGTTGTAGTTGGTTATTTTTTATTCTATATTGCACATCAACAATTCAAAAATTTTTATATATTTCCCAGAAGACCCTGTAAAAATGTCTCTCAGCCTTTCGTTATATAGAAGGATATTTAATAATATCAATCTTTGTACATTGACAATTGAATAGTTTTTGAATATGAGGATACCTGAACTGAATATGCATTTAGTTTGTTTTTAAAGCATGCATCAAGATTAAGGAAATTAATTTATAGTTGATTGTTTTTGACCTATATCGCATGTCACAATTCTAAAATTTTTTTTTAATTCCAAAGATAATTTTGTAAAAATGCCTTTTAGCGATCTGTTATATAGAAGGGTATTTAATGATATCAATCTTTGCACATTGATAATTGAATAGCTTTTGAATATGAGAATACCTGAATTGAATATGCATGCGGCGTGTCTGTTCAGAGCATACAATCCTAAAAGAAGAGGGTTAGGGAACGGAAATATTTGAAAGCGTAATAAAAGGATTTATTAACTGTGAAAGAGATAGCTTAATAAAAACTATATGTGTAGGTGATGAAGTGCAAAAAACTATATCTACACTTGATTTTTTTGATACAGAATTGAAAGGAA
>ENA-ORSR01000484-ORSR01000484.1-human-gut-metagenome-genome-assembly--contig:-NODE-484-length-34423-cov-11.592935_pt1 | contig 34423 bp, 29 predicted proteins | sample MGYA00241901_ERZ509166 | MGnify/ENA primary metagenome ERZ509166 (study PRJEB26280, sample SAMEA2338860) | human gut metagenome | biome: human gut; feature: human-associated habitat; material: faeces... | reverse complement strand
GTTTGCTTTGTGTCTTCGGGCAGGCAAACCCTGCCCCTACAGCTGACGATGGGATGGGCCGGTTTAGTTTTGACACACTCTCCTGTTGCAAAAAGACTTTGATGTTTCCAAAAAAGCTCGGTATGTTTTTATGTAAGGGAAGATGGAACCACCCTCACCAAGTCGGTCATTCCTTCTTTTCCGTTCATCCTTACATATTAGCCAAAATACATTAGCAATCAATAGGTTAAGAATGACAGTAGATTCCCTCATTCTCCTTTCAGCCGTACTTCCCGAGTCCCTTCACATTTGCACCGCTAAGAGAAAGGCGGATGACAGTGTAAGCCGTTTGAAGCTCAAACATTTGATGGAGCTTCGAGCCCCACCAAATGTTACCAAGAAAAAAACGAAATCATGCATATCTGCTTGAACGAACTGATTAGGATGCTCAATATGAAATCAATCGTCAACCTCCAATAGGGATAACAGGTAATATGACGAAACCGATCAACCCTATACAGAGATAGTCATTAATGAAATTAACCTTATGCAAGGATTGAAGCTGTTGAAATCAATCATTTTTACATACATAGACTTCAACGAGTCAACCAAAATCAGGAGTACACATATTCTTACTTTGTGAGCCAAAAGTTTAATATTGTTATACTAAAAGATAAAATTTATTTATCAATTTTAAAAGTAAGCCTTGAGGGGTTTTCATCCTTCTTAAAAAATGGTACTTGTGATAATATCAGTACAATTCCGGAAGAAACCCTCTTGGAGTAATTCTGGTTGATATATTCACGAGTGATTTCTCCTTCTTCCAATAATATTTTGATGGCTTCCTTGAAAGGTTCTATTTCAATTTTACCCTTGTTTCCTGTTGAGGTTATTCTTGTTACTTTTGTCCAATCTACATCTATGATTCTATTTTGCCCTCGACTATTACATAAGGTCTTTCCCTTGAGTGGCATGATGTAATTTTCCCAAATAGAATCGAATGTATACTCCTCATTAATGGAAGAAAAGGTTGAGTTCAGAGGTTCTATGTCTTGAGCTTTCTGCGGCACTGATGGACAAAGAGCACTTTCTTCTGTTTCTTTGCTTTCGACAGGGCATTCAATTATTTGCAGATCTATTTGCAAGCGATTGGCAACTTCTATGGCATCAGGCATGATTTCTCCATTGGTAACTAAAATGGCTTTATTACATCCAAAATAATCTTTCGATCCATGCAATTTCATTATCATGCTCCTATTTACTTTTCTAAAGTTCCCGTACATTTTTACTTGAATGGCTATTTTCTCTTCTCCTTTTGTGGCGAAAATATCAATTCCGTAATCTCCACTCTGTGGAGTCAATTCTGTAGTGTATCCTTTCTTATTGAATACCTCACAGACATACTTTTCATATTCTCTTGGTTTCATCGGTGAAATTAGTCGATAATGTCTTTAGTTATTTTATTCAAAGTGATTTAAGCTATATTAAAATCCTACTATTCCCAATCTTTTTAATGTCTGTATGTCATTCTCATAATATGAGTTTTTTATGTTTTTCCCGATGGGAGTAACAGAATCATATATCAATCGTTGAGGTAATAAATCGGAATATTCGGAAGCAACCAAGAAATATTCCGTAGAATCTACATTGGCTCCTACCACTTGGTTTCCTTTCAATCCTAATGATGAATGCTCAGATATGTATTTGGTGGAATATAGTTTGACGAATGTTTCTTGGTCGTAGGATGAAATTACTGCAAGGTATGCTTCGTCATTGCTTACGAATATCTCTTTCAATTGATCTTGTGGGTAAAGTCCGTTGAGATATCTTTTACCTCGTTTCTTTTCTAATAAATATCTTACCGCTACTTTATTGACACTTCCGTGTTCATAGCATTGCAAGATGAATTTGTCTTTTTGGGGATTTATGGCAATTCTTTTGATAATATTGTTTTCGTCAATCTGATTTTCAGAGATAATATATGTCCTGTCATTATATACGTTTAAAAAAACATTTGTTTCGTCTATTAAAGTTTCCTCTTCTTCCTCTATTTCTACTACATCCTTTTCTTCTGTTTTCTCCTCTTCAAATTCTTCGCATAGAGTCGAAATATAGTTTATGTTATTGATACAAGTAAGCAATCTGCCTGCATCTTCCGTATTCCTAATAAGTTTGCTACCATAGATAAGGCAAACCAGTTCCCCCAATATCGTAGGTTGCCTATCCATATATGAGTGTACCGCTTGGAGGTCTATATGATTTGAATGCTTTAATAAGTCGTATAGTTGTTTGAATGTATAACTATTAATAAATGGGTCTATATCTAAAATATCCTCAATAAACCGTTTCTGCTCCATCTTAAGTTTTTGGGAAAGGATTCTTCGAAATGCTTTCAGACACTTTTTTTGCCTACTTCGATGGAATTCGCTGGAAGTATCCATTTGCTTAATATTGTCATATAGCATTTGTGTGCTTTCTTTATAAAATAGAAAATGCTCTCCAAAGAAATCTCGGTCGACTTCAAACAAACCGAATAAGATGCTCATTTCGGACAATACTTCTTCTGACACGTTGAGCTTTTTATGATAATCTTCCAACGAGCCTGTTTGTAGAATGTTAATAGCTTTTTTAAGCCCTTCATATTTATATGGTTTAGGCATTTTTTTTTCTTTTTCAGCAACGAATTTGCCTGTCAGTTTAATCATAAAATCGGCAAGTTCACTTAATTTCTCCAGTTGTCCACTCTGTACCAATTTTTTTTTATACCAATTATTTAAGTACTTAATGTAAGCTTTAATCCATTTTTTATCCTGCTCTTCATACAATTTAATAAAGTTATCCTTCCCTTTATTGTAAATATCTGAATTTTTAATTGCATAGAAAAGCTCATTGAGCATGTGTTCTTCTCCAATTGTATTAAAAAGGGTTTTGGCATCCATCCATTGCATAGCCGTTGAATTTTTATTAATGGAGTTGAGAATAGGACGATTACTACCGCTTATCAAATGTAGCGTCAGTGCTTTGCTCGTTTGATTGAAAGAAGTTACAATGCACTTTAAGCTTCTCTTCACATCTTTATATTCAGGAACAAGTGGTTCATAAAGCCGATGTAACAAGCCATACCTGTCTGACAGAACCGAAAATAGTTTTCCATTGGCATCCACACTCTCTTTCACATAGCTAAATTCATATTCTTTGTTTTCTTCGTATAACTCGTATAAAATTGATAGTTTGTCTTCAATGAATATGTGAGAGCCAAAAGAGTCTCTCCCTCTATATTCACATCGTATGATGTTCTTTTTTGAACCTTGATATATTTCAAAAGGGTACATTTTTATCCAACATTCTTTATGCTCGACTTGTATCACATAATAATAGTTGCCTTTTGCTTCGGCAATTCTTTCTATTATGAAATTGTAACTTAACCCTTTTTCAAATGTTGCCATATTGGTTTAATTTTAAAGGTGCATAAAAAGAAAGTGTGGAGTCATATCATCTATCTTGTTGGAGGCTCTGGTAAAACCCGAATACAAATAGACAATATCCCCACACTTGTGATGTATATCGCTCGAGTAAGCATATACAGACAAGTGATGAGCGTGATTGCTATTCCTTGCATTCGTTAAGTTTACCAGACTTTCCAACAAAGGATAAAAGCTACACTTTCATCAATGAACTATGTATTGCCCGGCTTCTCTTGAGTCAGACGTTGCAAAAATACGGAAAGTTTATTGATATTCATACTCATTGGGGATATTGTTTTCTTGCAAATGCACTTTTTACCCTATTTATGGGAAAGCACTCTCGTTCTCTTCGGATGCCGCTTCACCAGAAGTGGATAAAGAACTGTCTTGGGGACTTTCTTGCTGACTGGCATAGATTTCCGTAATACGTTTAACTACGTTTTCCATACACTGGTTTGCGTAATAGTTCATACCAAATACAAGGAGACCTACAGGAATGAAAAGCACAATAGACATTTTAATAAGTAGGAGGTTCGTTGAACTTTTTATTTTCATTTTCTTAGTCATTAAAATTAATATATATCTGCACAATCGTATTCGTCCATAAAGTCGTATTCATTTTGACTGTCACGGTCATAATCACTTTTTCCAATGCCGTTTTGCTGTTGGTCGTCTAGTTCTTCGGCAAAGTCAATGTACACTTCTGCTTCCAACTCATCGTAAGCCCTTTGTTGACTAATTTGTCTACGGCTTTGCTTTAGCTCTTGTTGGAAAAGACTGTTGTGAAAAAAATCAAATAGATTCATATTGTTAGTATTTAAAGGTTTCTTGTCAATGCTTCTTCATAAATCATCCTCACTCGTTCCCGAAGGTGAAGTGGCTTGACAACGGTCAGTGAACGGCTGCGAGAGAGCAATGCCATAACAAAGTCGTTGGTGATGCGTAGGCGCAAACGGATGCGAAACTCCTCCTTTGTATCTATGATGATTTCTTGTGAGTGGTGCAGCGGAACGGATTTCAGAAAGCTACCGTCTAAGGCGTCGTAGCTCAATTCAATATCTTCCACGGGAATGCTCAGTTGATCCCAGATGCCGTAGCAGTCTTTGAACAGTTCATTAATGGGAATGTTCATGTTACGCTTGAAGGTCTCTCCACCCAAGGTACGTAGGTTACGGATGTACGCCACATTAAAGGTTTTCAGTTCTCCACTGTCGTAGGCTAGGAGATACCAACGTTGTTGGTCTTCTTTTAGGTAGTGGGGATGAACTCTTTTTTCACGGGTAATACCTCCCTCGCGCACATATACATAGGTAAAAGAAATAGGGTGCGAGAACTTGATAGCCTTTAGCAACTGCGGAAGGTATTCATTGTTTGCCGGACGGTGATGTTCCGCCAAGACATAAGTGTGCAGATTTGAGGTACTATCAAGGGCATTCAACAGGTCAAAGTTCAGTAGGAGGCGGTTGTATTGTTCTTGTTTCAGTTCATCTTCTTCATCAATGTAGTAGCCACCCTGCTTCTTATCGAAATGGATGCGGATGCCGAACAATTCTTCTATCTCGTTGATATCTCGTTGCAATGTGCGAATATTCACGGCGGTACCGTCTCGTTCCTCCATGCGGAGTGTAACGTAGCGTTCCAACTCTTCACGTGGCACGTAACGTTGCATTCCTTTCAATCGATTGATGATAATCAACATGCGTTGCAAGCCTTCTATCTTTCTGCCCATACTTATTTCTTTTAGATTAATTTATATGGCAAATATAAAGAGGCTGGGCGACAAAACTTGTCGCTTAAAGAAAGATTTCTAAGAAATCTCCCACATTTTTTTGCATACGACAAAATCCTTATCTAAAAATCGCATCAATTTAAAAGAAAGCATTATCTTTACAGTATAAAAAGTTATTTGACAGAAAAGCATTGTATAATACTGAATTTATGACCGTTATAAAATCATTACCCATCAACAACAAGTTTCTCTAAGTCATTTGTTTTTAAGCAAGATTCAGTATAAGGTATGTGCTTTAGAAAAAACAAATAGTTCAAATATGTTTATCATTTAACAACATCCAATTAATATGAAAACAACATTAATATCTATCTTATTATTCTTATTTTCTATTTCTGTAACTGCGCAAACAGCTGAATATACAGAAAAAGATTCTATTTCCGATTTACAATGGCAAAATGAATTACACTGTACATTGGATGGAGTTCCCAAGCCTTTCTCATACCTGCGTACTCTATTTGAAAATAACAAAGAGGGGTATATAGGAAATCTATGGATGACTTCAAGGCGAAATATACAATTATTAGGTGAGAAAAACAGGAAGGGCAATTGGATTGTCACGACTATAAATAAGGTTCCAAATACTTCTCTCAAGCCGGGAGAATTTGAAATTAAAGGCACTATATCAGATAACTATGAAGGACGAGCTGTCATGCTATTAAGATTCAGCAACAGTAATCCTGACAAAGTATGCAAAGCAGACACGGCCATTGTAACAAATGGAGAGTTCTACTTTAAAGGTCTCCCGGAAGATAATTTCCTTTCCATCGTGACAATAGGTAATTACCCGGAGAAGGTATTGGCAGCAGATGTCTTCTTGGAAGAAGGAACGATAAACCTGAATTTGGATTCAATCTCACATAGAAGTGGAACACTTCACAATGATTCGCTACAGGCATATACAGCATTTAAAACTTTTGATGAACAGAAATCATATATCAAACGCAATATGAACAATGCGATAGGCCGTACTTACTTTATAGACCTGCTAAATAATTGGAGTTTAGAAGAATTAAAAGAATACGTCGCATTGTCAAACAACAATGAATATGCCAACATTCCACAAATAAAAGAAGCTATGATAAGCCAACAGACCATACAAAATACATTTAAGGTATGGGAGTCATTCAATGGTAAGAAATATAAAGACAATACATTCATAACTCTAGAAGGGAATAAAACAAAGCTATCTGATTACATAGGAAAACACAAAATACTTTTTATCAATGTCTGGTATTCCGGTTGTGGTCCATGTATTGAAGAAACGCCCGAATTAAAAGAAATATATAGAAAGTACAAAAAGAAAGGATTGGAAATCATCTCTGTATCTACTGATACTTCTATTATCGCATGGAAAGAAGCTGTTAAGAAATTGGATGTTCCTTGGATACATGTTATCATAGAGAGAGGTTCTATGTTCCCCCAAGATTATGCTGTTATGGGAGTTCCTCATGGCATTTTAATAGGAGAAGATGGCACAATTTTAGCTTTAGGCAATTACTTGAGACCTTCAATACCTGTACTCGAAAATATATTAATGAAAATATTAGATAAATAAATAATCCGACTGCCGCTGTAAAACTAAAGAAAAAAACCGGATGATTTACCAAAGAAAAAAATATCCTCACTACCTCCGGTTGGATACCATGCACTGTGATCTCCACTTACCTGTGGATGATAGCCAAAGTTTTCCTGCTTCTTCCTTGTGGCTCTACCATATTTTTGATAACTTGCCACTGTTTTTCAGTCTGGTTAGTTGGATAGTAGCTCATAACTTATTCGAGCAGAGATTTTCAAGTTACAAAACACTATTAACTAACTGATTGACAAATGGATATTGATTATTTCATAAAAACAGTTTCTTATTAAATCTATGAAGAAAAACCTGCTTGCTATTGCAGCATTTGCTTTGTTACTGACCTCGTGTGAAACCAAATTGGTAGAAAAGGTAGACCTTATTCCGCTGGCGGAAAATGTAGAAATCCATAAAGGTGCTTTTCCATTAAGTAATTTACAAAGCATACAAGTACCCGATGAGTGGAAACTCACCGCAGACAATTTTGTGAAAGACTTGCAAAAAACAGCCTCGCTAACCGTATCGTTAACTGATTCGGAAGGTAGTTTGGTAATCGTTAAAGACGAGTCACTTTCTGCCGAAGCTTATCGGCTGAATATAGAGAAAAACCGGATTAAAATAGAAGCCGGCGATATACAAGGTGTCAATCATGGTTTGGCCAGTTTACTCCAACTGATTATGACTGCAAAAGATGCTCAATTACCGGTGCTCACCATACAGGACAAGCCTGCATTCGGTTACAGAGGATTGATGCTGGATTGTGCCCGTCACTTCTGGACGGTAGATGAATTGAAGGAAACACTTGACCACATGGCCTTTTTCAAACTCAACACCCTTCATATGCATCTCACTGATAATCAAGCCTGGCGATTATCTATGGATAAATATCCCGATTTAGTAAAAGAAGGTACCTATTATTATGACTTTCCCGAATTGTCCGGAAAATATTATAGCAAAGAGGACTTGAAGGAAATCGTAACCTATGCCGGAACACGGGGAATTGAGATTATCCCGGAAGTGGATTTGCCCGGGCATAGCATTGCATTGCTTGCCGCATTGCCTGAGCTATCTTGTCGGGGAGGAAAATTCGAAGCTACTCCCGAGGAACGTGACTGGAACAAACGCAAACGTGGCAATGAAAATATGATTTGTATCGGCAATCCTCAGTCATTCGCTTTTGCGGAAGATGTAATAGATGCACTTATCGAAATTTTCCCTTCGCAATATATACATTTCGGAGGGGATGAAGTTCCTACTGATATTTGGGAAGAATGTCCCAAATGTATGGCACTTTACAAACGCGAAGGAATGAAATCTCCGGGGGAAATTCAGGATTACTTCACTCGTAAAATGAGTGACTTGATTCGTTCTAAGGGTAAAATAATGATAGGCTGGGGTGAAATCAATGACAGACATGCAGCCGGTCCGAATGATGTATTGACTATTTGGAGGGACAATGGTGTGGAAAAGCAGAAGATTGCCTTGGAACATGGCATATCTGTTATCATGTGTCCTCAACACGGTTGCTATTTCGACTGGGGGTATGCAGGAAACTCTACCCGTAAAGTCTATGAGTGGAGTCCCGTATCAGAAGGAGTCACTGCTGAACAACAAGCGTTGATAAAAGGAGGACAGGCTGCCTTGTGGACTGAACGCATCACTACTATGGACCGTGTGGAATGGATGCTTTATCCGCGTATCTGTGCCTTGTCGGAGGTGCTATGGAGTGAGCCTTCTGCCAGAAATTGGGATGATTTTTATCAACGTATTACTACGTTTTATCCTGTTATGAAGAAACTGGGTATCAATTATTATGAAGATGATGCCATGAATGAAAAGGAGTTTGTTCCGTCAAACGAAAAGCCTGCTTTGGTTCGTAATGCACATATCGACACCAATATTCCGGGAAATCCTCCTTACCATGCAGAATATGCTTTTGATGGTAAATCGAATACTTTCTTCTGGGGTGGAACGTCCGTGGGACCGGAGCATTATTTTACAATCGTTTTAGGTGAACCGATGAAAGTAAATGAAGTGAAAGTCATAACAGGCGATTCCAAAGATTATATCACCATGGCCGATCTTTTGATTAGTGAAGATGGTGAGAACTTTGTGAAAGTAGGTAAATTTGATGATCTGGGACAAGCATCGGCTACACCGGATGCTGCCAAAACAATAAAAGCAGTCAAGATTCAAATAACCGGCCAACATACTTGCTGGCCGATCATCAAAGAAATTATCTTGAAATAGAAGTGCTGTTACTGCTACCACCCATCCTTTCAAAACCGACGATAAACCGAACGTTTTGTGAGGTGGTGGTAGCACAAGCACTACCAAAAGTACTATTTGTATATCAAAAATATGCAAGGAATCTTAGACAAGTCGGGCAGTTTTCCCTGCCACTCTTTTACTGTCTTGGTCTTGATATATTCTCCTTCACAAGTGATATTGGCAGCAATGCACAACTTGGTTTGAGGACGACAGTTTTTCAGAATATCTTCCGCCATCTTATTGTTTCGGTAAGGAGTTTCGATAAAGAGCTGCGTTTGGTCTTCTGAGTAAACGCGCTGTTCCAATACCTTAATCCACTTGGCTCTTTCGCCCGGTTCAATAGGAAGGTAACCATGGAAAGCAAAGCTCTGACCGTTAAAGCCCGAACCCATGACAGACATAATAATGGAAGAAGGCCCTACCAACGGAACCACTTTCAGATTCTTGCGCTGGGCAATGGCTACCACATCGGCTCCCGGGTCGGCAACGGCAGGACAGCCGGCTTCAGAAATAACTCCCATAGACTCGCCCGATATTAACGGTTTCAAATAGCCGGAAATGTCTTCGGGTGAAGTATGCTTGTTTAATGGATAGAATGTAAGTGAATCAATATCAATGCTACGCTCCACTTTCTTCAGAAAACGACGGGCAGAACGCACATCCTCAACTATAAAATGCTTGATACCAAGGATTATTTCCTTGTTGTATACCGGTAATACGTTCTCAACGGGAGTGTCGCCCAAGGTAACGGGCAACAGGTATAATGCTGTTTCCATAATTCTGTTCTTATCAGGGCTTGAAATCAACTTCACTCAATATGCGGCGATAATCGGTATCGTTCAATAAATCATTTATGGTTACGTCGTCATGAGTCTTCATATATTCGTCTATCAGCAAAATGCCCATCCATACACCGATACTTGCCGGGGTTCGCTCACCTGTCATAATCGGTATAAAGGGATCTTTACGAATATAGCTGCGTACAATCAACGGATCGGTAGCATCCAGATGTCCGTTGTCCAGCATACCTTGCCATAAGGCTGATTTGTTCTTCTTGCACCATTCCGCCTCTTTCTCGTCATATCCCATCTCTTTCTCAAATGATTCATAACCCAATATACGGGCTACTACCCAATTGATTTTTCCCCTGTGCAAGATCATATCGAGCAAGGTACGTCCGGGTCCCCAAGGCATGGGATATTCACTCAATAAATAAAAGGTGAAACAATCCGGAACAATGCGGTCGGGCTCCATGCTGCGGCATTGGTAATCGTAGTAAAAACGTTTATAGAGGGGATAGTCGGCCCCCATATATTTGTCTATGCTGAACCCTACGATACTGTCTCCTACCACTACCGACTGGTTGAGAGCAGAAAGTTGGGCATAGAAATGAGGAACGGGCAAAGAGGGAACTTCTTTCTTCAACTGCTTGAAGCCTTTGGTGAGTTTCTTCTCTATCCAGCCCATATCCTTGAATTTTTCTTCGGCATCCTGTATCAATACCAATAAAGTGGTATCGGCATAATACTCCATCAGACGGTCGTTTATCTTATTGTCATCCACTTCGCCAATGGCCAGCACATCTTCTATCAGGAGCTTGGTGGCTTGCGGAAAATCAGTATTCATCTTTTGCAGTGCCGAAAGGTTGTTCATAGTCACATACTCAAACAACAAACGGTCATAACGGGCTACTTTTATATTCAATTCGGCAGAATCGCTACTCTTTCCTCCGTTCCAATGGCAAGAAGAAAGAGCAACGAGACATACTAATATGAATATAACTTTGCGTATCATCGGTGATTATCCGTAAATGATATTTCCGTTTTCGTCTTTATATTCATCCAATCCCTTTTCGTAAGTTGCCATGGCACGAAGGCTCATACCCACACTGGAGAAACCTCCGTCGTGGAAAAGGTTCTGCATGGTCACTTTGCGGGTGAGGTCGGAGAACATTACGATACAATAATCCGCGCATTCATCGGCAGAAGCATTGCCCAACGGAGACATACGATTGGCAAAATCGAACAGTTTGTCCATGCCTTTCACGCCCGAACCGGCAGTGGTCATGGTCGGTGACTGAGAAATAGTGTTCACACGCACATGATGTTCACGTCCGTAGATATATCCGAAGCTGCGTGCAATAGATTCCAATAATGCTTTTGCATCAGCCATGTCATTGTATCCGTAGAATGTACGCTGTGCTGCTACGTAGCTCAAAGCCAAGATAGAACCGTATTCTGCAATAGCATCCAGTTTCTTGGCTGCCTGAATCATTTTGTGGAATGATATGGCAGAAATATCTAAAGTCTTGCCCAGCATATCATAATCGAGGTCATCGTAAGTACGTTTTTTACGAACATTGGGAGACATACCGATAGAATGCAAAACAAAATCTATCTTGCCACCCAGCACTTCCATTGAACGCTTGAATACATTTTCCAAATCTTCTACACTCGTAGCATCAGCAGGAATCACTTCGCAATGCAGCTTGTCCGCCAAAGCCGAAACTTCACCCATACGAACTGCCACCGGAGTATTGGATAATGTAATGACAGCACCTTCCTCAACAGCTTTTTCTGCTACTTTCCATGCAATGGACTGTTCATTTAATGCACCAAAAATAATACCTCTTTTTCCTTTCAACAAATTGTAACTCATACCTATATTAGTGTTAAATTAGTTTGCAAAGATACAAACAATAAATGAATTATGCCTCATTTTTGCACACAAATGCAAAAAGAATGCAGTTTTAAAACAGTTTTTCGCCTCCAAATGTTTTAAAATAGTGAATATACAAAAAAGATACGGATTATGCAGACTTCATTGTTCTTTTACCCCTAAAGAACCGATATTCTCTACACATCCGTATCTTTATATTTCTATATATACCGTTTATCCCAAGAACGAAATCAATACACCGGCAGCTACTGCCGAACCGATTACTCCAGAGATATTACTAGCCATACAATACTGAAGTACATGATTCTTCGGGTCATACTTCAATGCTATTTCATTGGCCACACGGCTTGCCATCGGCACAGCACTCAGGCCACATGCACCAATCAACGGATTTATCTTTTTCTTGGTAAACAGATTGAATATCTTCACAAAAAGAATACCACCGGAAATAGACAGGGCAAATGCCAGGAAACCGCCAATCACGATGCCGATGGTTGTCCAGTTGAGGAATGCTTCGGTAGTCATAGTAGCGCCCACCGAAAGTCCCAGAAAAATGGTGGCGGCATTCATGATGCTGTTTGATGCCGCATCGAACAAACGCGAGGTATCGCTGCCAATTTCTTTCACCAAATTACCAAACATCAGCATACCAATCAAAGGCACTGCACTCGGTACGAACAAGGCCACGACTGTAGTAACGACAATCGGGAAAAGAATCTTCAGCACACGCAGGTTTTTGATTTCTGTCTTTGAAGGATATTTCTTTTCTTGCTCTTTCATATTGATACTCAATTCCTTCTTGGTACACCACAGTTTGACCACCAAAGGAATGATAACCGGAACCAAAGCCATATAAGAATAAGCTGCAATGGCAATGGGACCTAACAGATGAGGAGCCAGCTTGATGGTGGTAAAGATAGCTGTCGGACCGTCAGCACCACCGATAATACCCAGTGAAGCAGCTTCCTTCGGTGTAAAGCCCATCAAAATGGCTACCAGCAATACGGTGAAAATGCCCAACTGTGCAGCTGCACCGAAAATAGAGAGCCGCAGGTTACGAAGCATCGGACCAAAATCCGTCAGAGCACCCACACCCATAAAAATAATAGGAGGCAGGAAGCCTGTCTTTATCAACATATAGTAGATGAAGTTCATCAAACCGAGATCATGAGCAATTTCATGCAACGGCATCTCCCAAATATTCTTCATCACGCCATTCACCATTACCATGCCGTTTTCATCGGCTTGGACTACGCCCATTTCACCTCCGGGGAAGTTGGCCAGCAATACTCCGAAAGCAATCGGAATCAGCAATAACGGCTCATACTTTTTCTTAATGCCCAGATAAAGCAAGATGAACGCAATGGCATACATTATCAGGAACTGCGGTTCGGCAATAATATTGCTGAAAGCAGTCATTTCATATAGTCTTGCAAATATATCTTCCATTATAATATCTTCATTAATACGTCATCTTCCGACACAGAATCACCCGAATTTACACAAATGGCAGTGATGGTTCCGTCATATTCGGCACGAATCGCATTATATGTCTTCATAGCCTCTACATAACAGATAACTTCGCCTTTTGCCACTTTATCACCTACCTTCTTCGGGGTTTCCTGTGCATTCTTTACCAAGAAGAATTTTCCTTCCAACGGAGAAAGGATATCTTTTCCTTCGCCCACCGGAGCAACAGTTTGAGCCGCCGGAGTACCTCCTGCAGCAGCATTGAGGGTAGCAGGGTCTACGGCACCGTAAGCTACTGTGACACGATAAGGTTGACCGTTTACATCTACCGTCAATACCTTTGTTTTGTTCTCTGCTTCGACAGGAGCCGTTGCATTGGCTTTTTCTTCCCGGCGTTTCTTCACATCCGCCAAGAAGTCTTCCTTTGCCTTTCCACTCTTATAAGCCTCATACTGAGCCGGATGCATGGCATATTCAAAGAGTTCTTCATCGTCCTGACCCTTATCCCATTGCTTTTCGAGCATCATCTTACGATATTTATCCAATTGGTCGGGATAATTATCCTGTGGATTACCATCAAAGAACTTACGACCTTCGCGTTCTGCCTTTTCTATGATTTCAGGAGCCAATTTGCCCGGCAGACGGCCGGCTTTGCCCAAAATCATATCCCAAATATCATCGGCAATCATGCCCCAGCGTTCTTTACCCTTTTCCATGGCCATTACGTTCATCATGGCAAGGTTTTTCACATACTGGCTGAACGGAGTCACCAAAGGAGGATAACCGACACGTGGCCATACATAAGCCACTTCATTGAAGAGTTTTATCAATAACTCGTCCTGAGTCATAAACGGCAAATTGCGTTTCGCCTTATACTTGTTGATCGATTCAAGATTTGTTTCGAGATCGGCCATCAAGCTTCCCATCATACCTCCCGGAAGTCCCGGAGCAATCAGCAAGGAGTTCATCAGACGGTTCTTCGGGCTGATATATAGTCCGAGGAAGTCATCCATAAATTCCTGAATAAGAGAACGCACTTTCATGTACGCCTCCATATTGATTTCGGGCACTTTGAAACCGGCATCCTTCAGCATGGCCTGCACACTGATAAGATCGGCATGTCCCGTGCCCCATGACAACGGCTCCATGCCGACATCGATATAGTCGCAACCCGCCTGACATACTTCCAATATAGAAGCCATGTTGAAACCGGGTCCTGCGTGAGAGTGATATTGGATGGGGATATTTTTTATTTTCTTTATTCCTGCTACTATTTTACCCAGTGAAACAGGACGTCCGATACCTGCCATATCCTTGATACAGATTTCATCCGCTCCGGCCTCGATAAGCTGTTGGGCCATGTTTACATAATATTCCACGGTATGTACCGGAGAAAAAGTAATGCATAGGGAGCATTGTGAAATCATGCCGGCATCATGCGCATAACCGATAGAGGGGATAATATTGCGAACATCATTCAAACCGCAAAAAGTACGGGTAATATCTGTTCCTTGCGCGTGTTTTACTTTATAGAATAACTTGCGGACATCTGCCGGAACGGGACTCATTCGAAGACCATTCAAAGCACGGTCCAACATGTGTGTCTGAATACCTGCCTCGTGGAAGGGTTTGGTCCACTCGCGCACTGCTTTATTCGGATTCTCGCCAAACAATAAATTTACCTGTTCAAAACCACCGCCATTTGTTTCTACACGTGCAAAACAACCCATTTCAATAATGGCCGGGGCAACTTTTACCAACTGGTCTACGCGGGGCACATACTTGCCTGCGCTCTGCCACATATCGCGGAAGACCAGACTAAATTTCACTTCTCTTTCCATTTTCCTTAAATGTGTTTTTCTTTTGGATTATAGCTTCTCAATTTTTATCACCTGACCTTTACCTGCTGTCAAAATCTCTACTGCCGCTTTAATAGCATCCATAGCTCCTGCATCGGTTGTAGGAGCTACAGTAGGCACTTTCCTGGGAGCTTCTTCGGGAGCTACCTTGTTGACAATAGTAATGAGGTACTTGCTCAGATAGATAACAATGAGTAGTATGACAAAGACAGTAGCCATTCCAACTACCATCAGCATCAATCCGACTCCTATGTTCTCCATAAATCTAGTGTTATTAATAGTACTTACTGCACTTATAGGTTATTCAAAGCCTAAAAAGTGCTCAAATTTAGGCATTTCGGTTTTATTTTTATAATAAAGGGGTTGAAAAATATGCAAAATTAGTAGAAAAGAAGAAGATACACGAAGAAAGAAAGCGTTCCAAAAACCTAAAACAGCCATCAACTCAGGAAAAAACAACACTTTGGTCTGCTGTAAGGGCAGATTGAATCTGCCCGATGACATTACGAAGTCCTTAAAAAAGAATTTCATTCAGCATCTTGCGCTTTTTTTCAACAGGTTCGTCTTCAGCGTATCCTACAGGAATCAACACAGCCGGCTCTATATATTCGGGCAATCCCAAAACAGTGCTGCACTGAGAAGCATCGAAATTACAAACCCAGCAAGTACCCAAACCCTGCTCGGTAGCAGCCAGACAGAGATGTTCCACCGCAATAGCTATATCAATATCTGCATGATCTTTATTGTCGGCACGACGATGCCAAGACTCTTCATGGTTTGTGCAAGCCACAATGATACAGGGAGCTGTGGCAAGCCACTCACGCTTATAGCATTGCTGCAACGCCTTTAATGTAGGTTCATCTGTGACTATTTTAAACCGCCACGGTTGGAAATTAACTGCCGAGGGAGCCAAGCGTACACACTCCATGATATACTCCAATTTTTCTATCTCAACCGAACGACCGGCATATTTGCGGGCAGAATAGCGCGCTTTTACTAATTCTAGAAAGTTCATAAGCATTATTATTAGTTTGCAGACAAAAATACTAACTTTGCTAATATATCCCAAGCTTTTTGCAATGAGTATCATTTATCAATTGCTTACGAACTATTTATATTCTCATTTTGTAATTTTCAATCCTATTATTATCAAATTACTATTGTGATTTGCTTTCAAATTAGTATCTTTAAACCATTGAAAACAGCAATTCGCGTAGCTTATCCCTGTCGGTGCCGTTGTGATTTGCTTTCAAATTAGTATCTGTGAACCATTGAAAACAACATACGACATCATGCACCCCTATCTGTGCGAGTTGTGATTTGCTTTCAAATTAGTATCTTTGAACCATTGAAAACAACTCGTGGGAAAAGGCGGAATTGCGCAAAGCGTTGTGATTTGCTTTCAAATTAGTATCTTTGAACCATTGAAAACAACATGCATACGTGCGTTATAGTAACCGTATGGTTGTGATTTGCTTTCAAATTAGTATCTTTGAACCATTGAAAACAACTAATCGAAATTTAAGCTTTTCTACTAAATTGTTGTGATTTGCTTTCAAATTAGTATCTTTGAACCATTGAAAACAACGTGAGAAAGAGATAAACACCATTAATAAACGTTGTGATTTGCTTTCAAATTAGTATCTTTGAACCATTGAAAACAACTGTTGTTTGTAGAAGTCACCAAGGAATTGCGTTGTGATTTGCTTTCAAATTAGTATCTTTGAACCATTGAAAACAACAAGCACTGGGACGCTATCTATGACCGTTATGTTGTGATTTGCTTTCAAATTAGTATCTTTGAACCATTGAAAACAACCTGTCTCATTTCCTTCTGCCGTGAACATTTGTTGTGATTTGCTTTCAAATTAGTATCTTTGAACCATTGAAAACAACAATTATCAACTATTTAAAAGAAACAATATGGTTGTGATTTGCTTTCAAATTAGTATCTTTGAACCATTGAAAACAACAACTAGAACTCTTATCCCTTTCGGACATTGTTGTGATTTGCTTTCAAATTAGTATCTTTGAACCATTGAAAACAACGTGAATTAATTGGAGTAGACCCTAATTTAGGTTGTGATTTGCTTTCAAATTAGTATCTTTGAACCATTGAAAACAACAAAAAGAAAAAGTAAACAAAGTGAGTGCTAGTTGTGATTTGCTTTCAAATTAGTATCTTTGAACCATTGAAAACAACTCGGCAGTCTGTCACAATCGGTGGACTTAAGTTGTGATTTGCTTTCAAATTAGTATCTTTGAACCATTGAAAACAACGTCATAGAACTCTTATCTCTGATGCAAAGGTTGTGATTTGCTTTCAAATTAGTATCTTTGAACCATTGAAAACAACGTCGAGAGGTTTCCAAATGGCCGAACTCGAGTTGTGATTTGCTTTCAAATTAGTATCTTTGAACCATTGAAAACAACTCACGGTTACTAATGATATCCATCATGTGAGTTGTGATTTGCTTTCAAATTAGTATCTTTGAACCATTGAAAACAACTGCTATTATCCCTTCATGATTAACTATCGGTTGTGATTTGCTTTCAAATTAGTATCTTTGAACCATTGAAAACAACATACCTATGATTGCATCTATGGTTACTGCGGTTGTGATTTGCTTTCAAATTAGTATCTTTGAACCATTGAAAACAACCCGTGGAGGGTATATGCTCGGTTTGCTCGGTTGTGATTTGCTTTCAAATTAGTATCTTTGAACCATTGAAAACAACTAGTGTATAATCCCCATTAGATGGAATCCTGTTGTGATTTGCTTTCAAATTAGTATCTTTGAACCATTGAAAACAACCTGAAAATTTCCTCCGTACCATCCTTTCAGTTGTGATTTGCTTTCAAATTAGTATCTTTGAACCATTGAAAACAACGCCGTACAGTATGGCGTGCTGCTTGCGCATGTTGTGATTTGCTTTCAAATTAGTATCTTTGAACCATTGAAAACAACATCAATCAGATAGCTTCCCTTCAATCCGAGGTTGTGATTTGCTTTCAAATTAGTATCTTTGAACCATTGAAAACAACTAATTTGTACACGGCCATAATATAAATCCGTTGTGATTTGCTTTCAAATTAGTATCTTTGAACCATTGAAAACAACTATCACAAACGGTTGCGGTACCACTGAGCAGTTGTGATTTGCTTTCAAATTAGTATCTTTGAACCATTGAAAACAACCCATACCGGGACCAATCTATCAATGCAAAAGTTGTGATTTGCTTTCAAATTAGTATCTTTGAACCATTGAAAACAACTTAAAACTCTGAGGGGAACTTCCATTTGGGGTTGTGATTTGCTTTCAAATTAGTATCTTTGAACCATTGAAAACAACTAGTCTGATAATTGCAGCAACCGTAGAATAGTTGTGATTTGCTTTCAAATTAGTATCTTTGAACCATTGAAAACAACACAGCCCCCGAAAGAGAAAGGACACCACACGTTGTGATTTGCTTTCAAATTAGTATCTTTGAACCATTGAAAACAACTTTCGGGGTAAATTTCTACCTTTGGGGGAGGTTGTGATTTGCTTTCAAATTAGTATCTTTGAACCATTGAAAACAACTTAAAAATTAAACATAGAGGGTAAAAACGAGTTGTGATTTGCTTTCAAATTAGTATCTTTGAACCATTGAAAACAACTGAAGTGTATTATAGCCACACCCTCGCAGCGTTGTGATTTGCTTTCAAATTAGTATCTTTGAACCATTGAAAACAACGCATGTACGCGGATTCTATGGCGATCGAATGTTGTGATTTGCTTTCAAATTAGTATCTTTGAACCATTGAAAACAACAAATGGGCATTGATTTGAATTGTGGCATGAGTTGTGATTTGCTTTCAAATTAGTATCTTTGAACCATTGAAAACAACAAGCAGGCAAAAGGAGCGAAGCGACCCACTGTTGTGATTTGCTTTCAAATTAGTATCTTTGAACCATTGAAAACAACTTTCGGGAATGAGAGGTACCGCGAAGGCTGTTGTGATTTGCTTTCAAATTAGTATCTTTGAACCATTGAAAACAACTCATGCCTATGAAATGCCCCTCCTGATAACGTTGTGATTTGCTTTCAAATTAGTATCTTTGAACCATTGAAAACAACTGAATATATGTTACAAGCTAATTACCAATTAGTTACACATATATTCAGAAATTAAAAACAAAGTTGTTTTCTAATAAGAAATCCCGTTTCAGACGGGATTTCTTATTTTTAAAATAATTCCAATTGCTGTCCTGGAGTAGTTACACCTTGTAGTTTCTTTCCATAAAAAAGTTCAATAGCAGCAAATTGTTTATCAGTGATACACATTATTCCCACTTGTCCATATTCAGGCAAAAAAGATTTAACTCTATTTATATGAACAGTTGCATTCTCGCTACTAGCACAATGACGGACGTAAATTGAAAACTGAAACATTGTAAAGCCATCCTTTTGTAGATTTTTTCTAAAATCAGTATAAGCTTTCTTGTCCTTCTTAGTTTCCGTTGGCAAATCAAATAATACTAGTACCCACATAATCCGATATTCACTAAAACGGTCCATTATCGTTCAGGATAACTAATACGACGAATTTCTCCACAAAAACATTTATATAGAGAAGCTGTAGTCTGAGCGACAGCCACCATCAACGGACTACGTTTACCGTTAATACGTACATCCAATGTAGGAATAACAAGCAAACGTGATTTTATTTCTTTTGTTAATTCCAAATTTGCACCATACAATTTCACTAAACCAAATACTAATTCATCAACATAAGGTCGATATGGCTCCATCACATCGTCAGCTAAACAATATGCATTATAACGATTATGATGATGGATCCCTAAGGTAGGAAGCAACCCACTTGCCACTAAAGCACGAGCTACGATAGCACGAAGTATAGCATAACCATAATTCAATAAATTATTAGGAGAAATCCCTTCTCTGTCACGAGTGAAGCCAATAATATCTGCAAATAAATTTTTCCAAAAAAAAGCAGCCGCACGTGCTTCTAAATTCTCTGGATCACCACTCTTCACTTCATTCGCCCAAATTCGCATACATTTCATTTCTTCACCTACACAAACTCTCAATACAGATGCTTGGTTATCTATTTTTGCCTTAATTGTTTGCTGCCAAAGTTGCTTTTTCAATGGCAATGATGCATCCAACTGTTGACGGAAACGCTCATTCTGAGTTGTATTTCCATACAAAGGGAGCATTAAACCCACTGGCATACTTTTACTATCACAAGTAATAACGGCACAATTATTCTCTAATAGAGATTCTAATACACCGGAAGTAATAGTAATTTGCTTATGATCTAGTACTACGACACCTATATCTTCAATCGGCTTCGTTACTTCCGATTGTTCTTTAAAGATATCCGGCAATGAATCACTTTTCTCAACTTCCGGAAGTTTTATTACTAATTGGTTATTTCGTAATGACAAATAAGCCGGATTACCAAAATAAAGTGTTTTCTTTATCATAGTATCATATTTTAAAGGTTAATATATTACTTACCTCGCAATTTCTTCTGCTCTTTTTCGAAATTTTCAATGAAATCTATTTCTATAGGAGATAACTGATTACTAATGCGTTTCTTAAATTCATCATATTCAAGATTTGCTTTTTTCTTTGCTAATTCAGCCGAAATAGTACCAGCATGTTGTAACAATTCTTTTCCTGACAGTCTAAGAAAATCATCCAATTTTTGAATCCAGTCTTTCATATACATAGGAGTATGACTTTTAGCCTGTAATTCTGCAAAGTCAAGATACAAACTTACAATACGATTTAATGTATCCAACTCATCATCTGTCAAATAATTCTTAGCATATTCTATATCATTCCGCTTTGGAACTGCTCCTGTCCAATTAGTTAATCCCATAAAATCTTTCCCTGCATCTGCACGACCGTAAATAACCTCAGCAGCCGTATGTCCATGTACTGAAAAATGCATTTTATTTTGAACCGTGGCAAAAAACAATCGAGTAGACTCAGTACTTGGGTCATAATCTATGCTCAAAGCATAAATTTCAAGAATTTTACGATAGAATATCTTTTCTGAGGAACGAATATCACGTATGCGTGATAATAACTCATCAAAATAATTTCCACCACCTGCACGCTTCAACAGCTCATCGTTCATTACAAATCCCTTTACTAAATACTCTTTTAGTATTTGTGTTGCCCATATTCGAAACTGCACACCACGGTAAGATTTAACCCGATAGCCTATGCTTATAATCATATCCAAATTATAATAAGCCACTTGATATATTTTACCATCAGAAGCAGTTGTTGCAAAAAATGCAACAACTGAATTTTCCTGTAATTCCCCACTCTCAAAAACATTCTTTATATGGCGTGAAATCGTTGATTTGTTCCGTTGAAATAATGCTGCCATTTGATCTAATGTCAGCCAAACAGTATCATTGCATAGTGTTACTTCAATTCTTGACTCACCATCTACCGTTTGATATAAAAGAATTTGTCCTTTGTTTTCTTCCATAAAATAAGAATATATTATTTTTTATATGAACTACTTGATTCTAAGACATTTCCTAAACGATCAACTTTTATAGGCATACATATTTCTTTTATCATTTCATCTGTCCATGCCTTTTGCGCCTTATTATTGCTACCTAATTCTATTGTTTGTAAAATAGGATTCGCTATTCTCGCAGGTATAAAATGTCCTTCATTTCCCGTACAACTTACCATCTTATAAATCCTTCCCCTATCCAAAGGCTGGGCAATAATACCATTAGCTAATTCATCATCAGTAGGAAGATAAACCAAATCATTAGGTGACAATACAAAAATAGGGTCATTACCATTCTCATCTTCCGGTGCAACAGATAAACCTTGTTTTTGCCGTTCAATTGCAACATTCAGTGGAATGGTAGCATAATTTCTTTTCTTTATTATAGTATTCGTCTTTTTATCTAAAATATTCGACTCGTATACAGCAAAAAATAAATTTGTTCCTTTCGCAGCCTCTACAAATTTAGAAGATTTATTACCTGTTTGACCTACTGCAAACTTATCAGCCTGTTCATACCAACGAACTTTAATGATAGGCTGATGATACTTTCCATTATTCAGCTGAATAATATTACGATTCATTTCATCAATACCATCCGGCGAAAAAGCAATATCCGGATTATTATCTTTCAGTTCCAAATGACGTAACAATATTTTTTGGATACCCGTATCAGTAATATTATTTTCTATTTTCTTTCTATCAAAACTAGTATCCAGCGGTTTTCTAGTAGCAAAGAATCGATCTTTAGTATCTTTACTAAAATAGTAAACCTCTATTTTAGACAGATTTATATCACTCCAAGTTTCTCTATTATCTTCAAAGTACTTCTTTATTCTCTTCGCGTCAAATCCTAAATTCCAAAGTTCCAATAATTTTCTCTTGAAGTCTTTCACAACGATGCTTTGAGGATTTTTCATCGCTTCATTTAAAGCTACAGTCTTTATCCTACGCAAATTAACTTCTCCAAATACCGTATCTTTATGCATGGATTTACGTATAGCCCAGTTGTCCCCTTTTCCCTGTTTCACAAAGATCTTTTTGCCTTCTTCATTATAATGCAAGAAGTGATTGGTCGCTTTATTTATAACACGCAAATTTTGCTTAAAACTGACTATTATATTTTCCAAAGCCAAATATGTATCCTGTGTAAACGATGCCCACGGTTTTCTGATCACCCATTTATAGTTACCGTTATTATCAGTCTTAGCTTTATCACACAGCATTTTCTGCAAATCATATCGGGATAATTCAGCCTTAGCTGTTGCCGACTCATTATTTAAATAATTAATAATATTCCTATTTGCACACGCTATTATTATGGCATCCATTGCATGATGACGATGATCTATTCTTTTCTTATTAAAACCTTTTTGCAATTCCAAAGGCATTGTCGGAATTTCTTGAATCCCAACATTTTTAGTTGTAAATTTATTTGTGCCGGTCAACTCATTGAGTCGTTGAAAACGAGGAAGTATAATCTTATTCCAAACCTCATTTATTCCCCAATCTTTCTTCAAACGATCCGTAACTCCTCCGGTACAAGGAATTACATTCTTTGAAATTGCTTCTTCCTCTCCTTTTTCTCTAACGATGTTGGAAAGAAGGGACTTTACAACTTTACTGATGTACCTACTATCATTCAGCTGACGAGTAACAAACTCCTCCGGAATATCATCCATCAAAAGTTTTTTCATTTTACCACGAGTACGCGAATAGTTATCTTTCACAAATTGCTCATATTCATCCACAGTGAAGATCCTTACTTTTTTTCCAAAAGGAAGTTCTACTATCTCCCCATGATGCTTCACTATAAACTCATGTCCCAATAAATTGCTTTTAAGCTTATTGACTTCCGCTTCACAAATCACCTTGTTACTAAAAGAATCATCAAAATAACATGATTGGGGAATAACATGCTCTATTTCGTATGCAGGCGTAAACAACTTACCCAATGGAATCACTTCACCGGTATAAGGAGAACGATACTTCTGTTCCAGCCAAAGCTTGTAACGCAAAACTTCTGACCTTGAAGGACGCTTCTTCAAGTCTGTTTCTGTAAACTTTTTCAATATATCCGATATTTCCTCCGGTAAATCGGAGACACTATTTAAAACACCCTCTTCATAAATACGCAAAATATCCTGCTGACTTGGCGAATAAGGACGAACATTTTCAACCTCATATTCAGGATTCAAAAATTCCGTGAGCAAATATTTGATACGCAAGTTGGTATTCTCATTTTCAGACATTTGCTGTGTCATTTTCTTCCGCTTGTCAGCCGGATTCTTCATCTCACGCCCCAACTCCACATGTATCTCATCAATATTTCCCACTTGTTTCCAAATATCACGAACAACACGTAGTGTTTCAATAATAATCTGCTCAACAATTGGATTACGCAATGAATGTTGCTTAAAAGATTTTAAATACGAATCAATATCAGCAGGAGATTTCCACTGGGTTATTTCTTTTGCTTCAGAGTGACGACCATAAACAATGTAACACACTAACCAAAGAGGTAAACCTCTGAAATCAGAAACATCAGCAAGATGAATTGCTTTCTCCCTCACTCTATTTTCTATTTTCTCATCATATTCTCCTGTTATTATCTTATCAATCCGTTCACGCGTTCCTTTATCTATTGAATTCTCACTCCAATATTTTCCCATACGCATTAAAGGCAATAATTTTTTAATTGCTTTTGCCGAATAGGAACCATATTCTTTTTTAAAAGGTGGGAATTTCCGGAATACATCAACAAAAGAAGCATTCAGGTCGTGTTTATCCGCAAATTTCTGCAAAGCTTTTACTATTTCATTCTTATCTTCAACCGAATATAATATATGCCATAAAGCTTCCTCATTCTCTTTTGTCAGGAATTCAATAGAAATATCACATTTCTCCAGACGCGCCAACATCGATGAACGGGTTTCATTACATGGATAAGGTTTATCTTGTACATAATTCCAACGATAATTCTCTACCTCTTTTTTCAGTCCAAAAAGCGGATATTTCAGAAAAGCCTTTTGATCAATTTCTTTTTTACCATTCAACCAGTCAAATAAAGCAACATAATCTTCTTCAGTCTTCAATAACTCATTTGTAACATCCACATCTTGTGCCAAGCCTTTCCTATAAATACGCAGATTTACTATAAATTGCCACAAACAAAATTCTTGAAATAACGGATGTGATTTAGCAATACATTTTACAGGAAAAGATTTTATCTCTCCTGTTTCCTTATCAAGGCAATGATTCTCCTCATAAGGGCAATTGTCTATTAATGATTTTTTGCTTTTAAGAGGACGCTGATAAAAGAGTATATCCTCTAAAAACAAATAAGTAAAATCCCGATTACCAATATTATTCCGATGTGCTTCATTTATTGTATATAGTTCTTCAACACAAGCAGCATACAATGCTCTATCTTGCAATTCCGGATGGAATTCCTTCTGTTTATCCAAAATCTGTTTCAGCTCCTCCTTATAATATTTGCGTTCAATGGTTCTCACCAATCTTCCACGAATTTTCTGACTAGGATTTCCTAAAAGCGTATCATAAATATAGGTACCTACAGTCTTATGAGTCTGATCAATATCCGCTTCTGTTTTCTTCTTGACCAATGACCAATCATCTTCCTTAGGAGCACGAAAAGAGCGTTTTACATTCCCTTCCTTATCTTTTTTCGGAGTTCCGTCCTTCTCTAAATCCGTAGTTACAATGAATTCTTTAGTTTTTCCAACCCAATCAAGAGGCATATTACTTGTTCTTCGATACACCCATCCATTTTCCAAATGCACATTATACCAAATATCCTTTCCCTTTTTTTCTCCGGAATCTTCTACTGCAACCACTTTAAGAGCATAGAATTCAACCAATTTATTATTATTTTCCTCCTCTTCCTCACCACGTAATTGATAATATCCACGCTTTTGATTAAAATTCAATAATATCCACGCCAATTCTTCTTTTGAAATTTTAGAAGTCAATCCCTTTTTACGGAGATAGTAGATAGTCCAATCATAAGGTACTTTTTTATCATCTGTTATCAGATTCGGATGATTTAGCTTAAAATCCTCCAGCATTTCCTTAAATGAATCTTGGAATATAAATTCAAACTGACCTGCTTCATTCTTACGCCAAGCCAATTTAGGTTCCTTACCCTTAACTATTTTACCATGCCTATCTAAATCTTGAGCAAAATGAGAAGGCAAAAATCCTAAAATATCAAGAATTCTATGCAACCGTTCTCTACGAAGCAGATATCGTTCGCTTAAACGACGAATTCCACGCAATCTGGTTCTTTCGGCAGTTTGAGATATAGAATTACCTTTATTAAAATCTCCTATCATAGCTGCGTCCATAGGTATGATACGACTTCCAGAAGCTTGTATTTTAACCAATTGTTCACTTCCATCGTCATTGACACTTCCATTTACTACTGCCCAACCTATGCTATTGGTACCCAAATCAAGTCCTAGTATATTTTTCATAATCCAATATTTTTATCAAAACTTTTCAAAGTTATCAAATTATTCTGATAATCACTTGTTCTTTACATATTTATTTCATAGTTTTGCAATACTAATTTGAAGCAAATCACAATAAGGATTATTCCGTTGTGAAAACATTTAGGCTGCCCTCGTCCTTTAACGGGGGCTTTTTATATTTATCCTTTAAAAGAAATACAAATATGAAGAAACTTGTGATATTTGATTTAGACGGCACATTGCTGAATACAATAGCTGATTTGGCTGCCGCCACCAACCAAGCTTTACACTATTATGGCTATCCCACCCATAGCACAGATGATTACCGATTCTTTGTAGGAAACGGAATCAACAAACTGTTTGAACGAGCATTGCCCGAGAACGAAAGAAGCGAAGAAAATATTTTAAAAATCCGTTCTCAGTTTGTCCCTTATTACGATAAACACAACGCGGATTTTAGTCGTCCCTATCCGGGTATAGCAGCACTATTGCTGGCTTTACAAAATGACGGAAGAAAAATAGCTGTGGCGTCCAATAAATATCAAGCTGCTACACGGAAACTGATTGCACACTATTTCCCCGAAATAAATTTTGTGGAAGTATTGGGACAAAGGGAAGGAATACCTGCCAAGCCGGACCCTTCTATTGTAAATGATATCATTGCCACAGCTGGAGTCACCAAAGAAGAAGTGCTGTATGTAGGAGATTCCAATGTCGATATGCAAACGGCACACAATGCCGGAGTCACTGCCGTGGGAGTGGCTTGGGGATTCAGACCGCGAACAGAACTTGAAGCTCTTCATCCCGCACACATCATCGAAAAAGCAGAGGAACTGATTCCATTGCTTGATTGATTAGGACGGAAATATATACAAACAGCAGATATAGTGAATACATTTCATCAAAGAACCATCAGGTATGTGATAAAAGGTTTGCGTTATCTGGCAACGGAGATTGACTCTGAGAGACTGAAAATAAACGGTTTCTACTCCGACTGGACCATGCCGACTTTCCATAATACGGTTCTTGCTCTACGCTTTTATGATAGTCATGATTTATCCATACCTGCCGGGGGATGATTCCGGTGTGTTCCAAGGGATTTCCGTATTTGTCGGTCTGATTATCTCACTCGGTTCGAGTACTGTCATCGGTAATTTCATTGAAGGCTTTATCACTACTTATATAAGGCCTTCAAACTGGGAGACCGTATCAAGTTGAACGAGACAACAGGAAATGTGGTGAAAAAAACGGCTTTCGTAACCCGAATCCGTACACCGAAATCGGCAAGAACATACGGACTAATCATTCATTCGGAAGTAACCATCGGCTATGATGCACCTTGGAGGAAAGTACATCAGTTACTTATTGATGCTGCTTTGGCCACTCCGGGAATACAGGCCGATCCGGAATCATTTGTACTGGAAACATCATTAAGTGATTGGTATCCGGTTTATCAGGTTAATGCCTATATAAAAGATGCAGACAAAATGGCCGCCATTTATTCTGTTCTACACCAAAACATACAGGATTACTTCAATAAGGCAGGCATTGAGATTATGTCTCCTCACTATATTGCCACAAGAGACGGCAATGAAATAACCATCCCTAAAGAGACAGCCGAAGAATAAAATGAACAATTATCCGTTTTTTACGTTTTTATAGATAAATAGTATAAACTTTAAAAGCCTAATTTATGTCTGTTATTTATAAATTCTTATTTCCCTCAAAACCGGACAGCACAGCCATGTCATTACTATTATTGGCATTACGCATTTTATTCGGTGTATTATTAATGTCTCACGGAGTACAAAAATGGGCAAACTTCGATGCCATAAGTGAAAGTTTCCCGGATCCTTTGGGAGTAGGAAGCCAAATGTCTCTCATTTTGGCCATTTTTGGCGAACTGGCCTGTTCACTGGCTTTTATCTTCGGATTCCTTTACCGTCTTGCTATGATTCCTATGATTTTCACAATGGGCATGGCATTTTTTGTAATTCACGGCAATGACCCGTTCTCTGTCAAAGAACTGGCATTTATCTATCTTGTGGTATTTGTTCTGATGTACATAGCCGGGCCCGGAAAGTATTCTATCGATCACTTTATCGCTAAAGCTATATCGAAAACCAACAGATAAGTATTAATCAATATGCTTTAAAAAGCGTCTGATATCACTTTCCAACCTTTTATAAAGCGGAGATTCTTTATAACTAGTATGCTTGCGGAGTACTATATCAACTCCTAGCTGACGACGCTGATAGCTTGTCAGCTCATTATGGAACTGCATATCGTGCTCTGCAAGTTCTTTAATTTCCGCCTCACGCTCACGACGAAGAACATTACAAACAGGCGTCAACAGTTTCATCACTACACTATCCATAATATGATGCCCCTGAATAAACATATAAGTATTATCCGGATATACTCCCAATTGAGCGAACTCCTCTTTCATTGCCTCTATCTCTCCTATCGCTTTGGGATGACGATGCTCCAACTCCTGCAATTTCCGCCTTACACGACGGCTCATATTTTCCAAACTGCGCTCGGGCCGGTAAACACTTACCTGATCCAACTTGACAAACGAACAAAAATCAAGCAATGAAAACTCGGATAATATGTGTTTCCGATAAAACCACACCGACCAAATAAAAAGCGGATAGGCAATCTGTGAATACATCTTCATAAAGGCAACAAAATCTACCAACGGATGGTCATTCAAAGTAGCCATGACACACACTTCATGCAAAGCTCCCGAATAACATTGATAGTTTTCGATGGCGTATGCATACGTATGAAAAACATACTTATTATTGATAATATAGCGGGAAGTATGGGTAGCACCCTGAAGTAAATAATCATAATCACTGTCTACACAGGCAATCATATTCTGCCCCAACTGTGAACCCAGTTCATTCATTAATACAGATTTCTTGCCTTTCGCCAAAGTGGTCTTGGAAGGGAGCATTACTTCAAAATAACGAGTATCATCTTCAAACTCTCCCAATAGGGTACGCCAAAAAGAGACATCGTCGTAACTTTCAACATAAGCCACAATTTTTCGTCTTGCCTTTTTGGGCTTTAACCTATTCGCCGCACCGATATATAAAGAAGAAAGGTTGTCGGATAATCTCTTTCCCATAGCCGTGTCGTTTAGTTAAATTCATTGTGTTATATCGCTCACTTCGGTAACGGCATCAAGCCATCCATCCATGACCAAAGCCGGCGAATGAGTCGTGAGTACAATCTGTACATTCGGATTCAATTCACGAATTAATGAAATAAGACGTTGTTGCCACTCCACATGAAGAGAAATCTCAGGCTCATCCATAAACAGCACTCCATGCCTCTTGTCCTGTACCAAGACAGTAAGCAAAATAACCAATATCTGTTTTTCACCCGAAGAAAGTTGGTAAGGGTATAAAGTATCACCGTCTTGTTCAAACAAAATCTCATTGCTCTGACGAATAATCTTCTTTCCCGTTTCTCCGAAAAGATCATCCATTAAATCCTGGAATTTCTTCTTAGGATAAGACATTTGGGCAGCACGCATCTGGTCTTCGGGATTACCGGAAGTAAGACACTCGATAATACGATTACCGATATTCACCTGATAATCCAAATAACGGCGCTGCAATTGATAAAGCTGCCAGTCCAGCTCTGTCTTCACATTCTTATCCGCCATTTTTTCAAGCAACTCGGAATGAATCAATGGTCGGTCAAAACTTCTGATAACATCAAAATGAATTTGCGTAGCATCTTCAGGAGAAAAAACAAAATGTACCCCCGGTGCAGAGCCATTACTTAAAGCCCCCCCTTCCAAAGCACTCAAACTATTTACAGACCTGTTCAGAATAGTACTTTTACCTATTCCATTCACCCCACTCAGAATATTAACATCAGGGCGAAGTTCCCACGAGATATCTTTACGTCCCCACAGCCGCTTTATCTCGATACGCTTAATATAATCAGCCTGCTTTTTCATTTTATATAAATTTACTATAAAGCAAAGATAGAAAATATAAAAAGAAACACCTACATTTGTACTGTTATTTAAGGTAAAAAAGATATGGCTATTCAGAAGTATAAAGGACATTTGGCATTGCTAGGCGCTGCCATAATGTGGGGATTAATGTCTCCTATCGGCAAAACAGCTTTAGAGAACGGAATTTCAGGACTTTCACTGGCAACTTTTCGAATGACGGGAGGAGCAGTCTGTTTTTGGATTGCATCTATTTTCGCACCCAAAGAACAAGTAAAGTCTCATGACTTGATGATGTTGTTCTTTGCCGGACTATTGGGTATCGTATTTAATCAAGGTTGTTTTACGTTCGGGTTATCACTGACCTCTCCCATCGATGCTTCCATCGTAACAACCACCGCACCGATTGCAACCATGATTGTTGCAGCCATTTATTTGAAGGAACCGGTAACCGGAAAGAAAGTAATCGGCATCTTCTTAGGCTCCATTGGGGCTTTAACTTTGATTATGAGTAGTCAAGGTTCCACAGATGATAAGGCCGGAAGCATTCCGGGAGACTTGTTGTGCTTGGCTGCTCAGATAAGTTTTTCTTTTTATCTGGCTATCTTTAAAGGATTAATCAGCAGATATAATATCTTCACATTAATGAAATGGATGTTCACATATGCCGCCATCTGCTTTATTCCATTCTCCTATCACGAAGTTTCGGCTATTCAATTTAACAAGATATCCACCACCACGTGGGGCTGCGTCCTTTTTGTTATCTTGGGAGGCACATTCTTTGCCTATATTTTAATGATGATAGGACAAAAGACATTGCGTCCGACCGTTATCAGTATGTATAACTATGTACAACCGATTGTCGGTACTTCTGTCTCTATTTTATTGGGCATGGGTACTTTCGGACCGGCAAAAGGACTGGCCGTCGTATTGGTATTCTTAGGAGTGTACATCGTCACTCAAAGTAAGAGCCGCGAACAGATGCTGGCTGAACAAACGGTTCAAAAAGACAGGCACTAACCATAGTTGTTGCAATCCCCCAACTCGGAGATTTATATAATTGACTCTTCCAAACGAAGCTGCTCTATATATTTCTCCGTGTCCTCCCAAAGTTGTTTGGCCTGCGGATGATTCATAAATTTATCTTTTACTTTTTTCGGTTTGCAAGAAGCAAACATTTGTCCGGTCACCTCCGACACTTCTTCATCAAGCAATAAGTAAATAGCTGTTGCCGCACCTTCTTTAGGAGTACGGATGCAAGGACGAAAAAACCAATCTGTCAGTTTATCAAACCACATATCCATACGGATGATATTGGTAGAAACAATTCCCGGATCGGCGGCATTGACTGTAATTCCGCTGTCTTTCACCCTTTCCGACAGTTCACGCGTAAACAGCCACAAAGCCAACTTGGTATTGCTATAAATAGGAATACGCCAAAAGCTACCTGACTTTCCACGGGAAAAAAAATCGGACGTGATATGCCCAAGTGAATAAGTACACGAAACCATATTGACAATACGGCTTCCTTTTCCCATCAAAGGCAATAATCTCATAGTCAAAAGAAAAGGAGCAACATAATTCACCGCCACTGTTCTTTCCAGCCCGTCTTCAGTCTGCATCAAATGAGTACTCATTGTTCCGGCATTATTCATCAAAAGGTCAATATGTTTTCCACGCCCCAACAGTCCGTCTGCAACATTGATAACAGACGCCATAGAAGACAGATCGACCTGACGTACTTCTATCTCCTTGTTTCCTGTTTCCAATATCATCTGATTCTTACGTTCTTCTCCTTTAAAAAGAGTATAACACAACATAATGACATGATACCCTGCCTCGGCTACGGCACGAGTTATTTCCTTTCCCATTCCTCCGTCGGCACCGGTTATAACAGCTAATTTACTCATTTTTCCACTCTTGCTTTTATATATAAACACTTATTTCTTCTCCAATTTTTCAATTTCTTTTTTCAAACTTGCCGGCAGCTCTTCCCGCAAGTGCTGGTGGCAAGCCATTTCAATAGTGTACATTCGTGCTATACAATAGTTACTATGCTTACAGTTACACCGCGCTTTTTCTTCTTCACGCATACGATTGACAAAACCGGGTTCATTAAGCAAAGCACGCGCCATCTGCACAAATTCAAAACCATGATTCAATACCTCATCAATCTTTTCACGCGAAACCAACCCACCGACATATACTAACGGAATATCCTTTATTTCGGTTCTGAATTTCAGAGCATCTTCCAAGAAATAGGCCTCTTTGAAAGGTACGGCCGGAATCATCCATTTGCCTGCCATTCTTACTCCATATTTCAGCCACCAGCAATTCATATAATGAGTCATCGTTTTGATAGGCATTTCACCGCGCATGACATACATTGGAGCTTTACTTACAAAACCTCCACTCAAGACCAACGCCTGTGCACCATCTTGCACCAACCGCTTGGCTACCTGCATGGTCTCGTCTATTTCCATACCTCCCTTAAAGCCATCACGCATATTCATTTTCACCAATACTGCCATATCGCTACCTGCAGCCTGCATCACCTCTTCCATTACCATATCCATAAAACACATACGATTCTCCAACGAACCGCCATACTCGTCTTTACGGTGATTGGTATAAGGAGAGAGAAACTGACTGATGAGATATCCATGTCCGGCATGAATTTCCACTGCATCAAAGCCGGCCTCACGTGCTAAATTGACAGAACGACCATAAGCTTTTGCCATCGCCGGAAGTTCGTCCTTACGCAAACCGCGTACAAATGTAGGAGAATAAAGATTGAAACCGGAAGAAGCTCCTACGGGAGTTACCCCACAAATACTTTTATGAGACATGTTTCCGCAATGTCCCAACTGAATACCGGCTGCCGCACCCTCCTTATGGACGGCATCGGTTATGTCTTTCAACCCCGGCACTATCTCAGGGCGCATCCACAGCTGTCGGTCAAAAGACAAACCGCTTTGAGCTACAGCAGCATAAGCGATTGTAGTCATTCCTACTCCCCCGGCCGCTACCGAACGATGATAGTCCAATAACTGTTGTGAAGGTACATTGCCCGGACACATGCTTTCAAAAGCCGCCGAACGAATCGTACGATTTCTCAAAGTAAGCGGCCCGATGGATGCCGGAGTAAATAGTTTAGAATCTATCATGACTTTTATAATTTTATAGTCTAATCGGTTAATAAACAAAAGGAATCATTCGTTTTCTGCCACCCACAGCCTGTGCTCCAAACTCTTCTCGATAACGATTGCGAATCGAATTGGCACGCGGAGCCAAATTAGCAAATGTCCACAGAACAAATACCCAAGCAGCCGGTGAGCAAGTCAGTACGGCAAAACCTACCCATTCCAATAATTCTCCGAAATAATTACCTGACGTGACATACCGATACATTCCTTTCTGTGGCAAATAATGACGAGTATCGCCCGGTTTACGTAAATGACGGATCACACTGTCCGAATGAATATTAATTCCCATACCTGCAAAAAACAGAACCAGTCCTGCCCAAAAAGAAGAAGTATTAAGCCATGCATCCGAATAAAGTCCTTCGGGAGCAAGATAGAAAAGCCACTCGCCCTGCATAAAACCATTCAACACATTGAATACCACTCCCATCAACATAATGACAATAGGCATCCGGCTCTTTCCTTTCATCAAGAAAGGGAATATAAAGGCACGCTGGAAATAATGCAGTTCAAAGAGTAGGAAAAAGACAAGAGGCACAGCGCTACAACGCACACTGCTATTCCACCATAAGTAGAGCATGACGAAAAACACCGGCGCTTCCATCAATATCCAACCTAGTTTATTGTTTAACGAAATTCCCCATTTGGAAGTTTGGAACATACCATAGCCGGCACGTACATAATAAAGGGCTGCAAAAACAACAACCGCTAATGCAGACATTGTCAGAAGTAATAAGTCAAAAGTCTGTTGTTCCATACTCGGTCCTCCTTTTATTAGATTTAGTTAGTCACTAACAAATTTAAAGAAAATTCGAGAGAGGAGAAATATTTTAGATAGTTTTTGTGGAAAAAGACTATAAAATGCGAGAAAGTGACAGTAAAACCATCGATGATATTATTCTTCAGACACGGATAACATGAATTTCACAGAAAAATCCGTGTAAACCCATGTTATCCGTGCTTGCCAATTACCTCTGCTTCAAAGGCACATATTCCAGTTCTTCCAATACATTCTTGTATGCCGGACGAATAATACGTTTTCCTTCAAAATTCAGTTCCTCATTGCGGTGTGCGCACCACCCCACGATACGAGCCATCGCAAACAAAGGTG
>ENA-ORSR01000458-ORSR01000458.1-human-gut-metagenome-genome-assembly--contig:-NODE-458-length-35753-cov-5.875343_pt1 | contig 35753 bp, 29 predicted proteins | sample MGYA00241901_ERZ509166 | MGnify/ENA primary metagenome ERZ509166 (study PRJEB26280, sample SAMEA2338860) | human gut metagenome | biome: human gut; feature: human-associated habitat; material: faeces... | reverse complement strand
ATACTTTTTCACCTTTTTTCAGGATATGTATATCTTAAATAGAGAGGCTTTTAAGGAGTTTAACATGGCTTATAAAGTAATAATCGATGCCGGACACGGGGGAGCCGATTTTGGCGCTACCTACAACGGCAGAAAGGAAAAAGACGATAATCTAGATTTGGCGCTGGCAGTGGGAAATATCCTGTCCCAAAACGGTATTGATGTAGTCTATACCCGTACCACAGATGTATACCAGACACCTTTTGAAAAAGCAGCTCTTGCCAACGAAGCAGGCGCTGATTTTTTCATTTCTTTTCACCGCAATTCCAGCCCTAAGTCCAATCAATATGAAGGCGTTGAAACTTTGGTATACGACAAATCCGGTGAAAAGCTGGATATGGCAGAAAATATTAACGGTGCTTTGGGCGAACTGGGCTTTCGAGAAATCGGCGTAAAGGCACGCCCCGGTCTGGTGGTTCTTCGAAGAACAAAAATGCCTGCTGTTTTAATTGAAACAGGATTTTTGAATACAGATGCCGATAATGAACGTTTTGACACACAATTTTCTGAAATTGCACAGGCGATTTCTTCTGCAATTTTAGGAACTTTAGATGAAGAAACTTTAGAAAATCAAACAGCAACTCAAGATGATTTCTACCGCGTGCAAACAGGCAGTTTCCGAAATAGGGAACATGCAAACAATATGCTCTATACCTTACAGGCTCAGGGATATCCTGCCTTTCTTTTATACGAAGACGGCTTGTTCAAGGTACAGGTAGGTGCATACAAGAACCTTTCCAATGCAGTGAAAATGGAACAGGCTCTCAGAAAATCCGGTTACAGTACTTGGATTGTCTCCGGTCCTGCCTCCTACTAAAAAGCCAAAAGAAGATTTATGGATTTCCCTTTTTATCTGAAAATCTATAAATCTTCTTACTATAAGCTTCTTTACATAGACTCTGCTCTGTCTTCTACATTCTTATTAAAATTAATCACTTCGTGGTCATATTCTGTATCCATATAAATGGATTTAATCATAAAATCCGCTGTGGCTTTATTCACCGCCATAGGAATATCATACACCTGTGCAATACGCATCAGCGCTTTTACATCGGGGTCATGAGGCTGTGCTGTCAAAGGATCAGAGAAAAATACAATAAAATCAATGACTCCTTCTACAATTTTAGCGCCAATCTGCTGGTCCCCGCCTAGAGGACCGCTGTTATAGCCTTTGATACAAAGTCCTGCTTTGTCTGCAATCAATCTGGACGTTGTACCTGTTCCGTATAAATTATGATTTTTTAAAATATCGTAGTTATCCTTACACCATTGGATAAGCTTTGGCTTTTCATTGTCATGGGCAATCAGGGCAATATTCTTTTTCTTTCCAATTGTAAATGTTACATATTCGTTTGTTATCATCTGAAAGACCGCCTTTCTGAATTTTTTCATCTCCTGCTCAGTTTATCATATTTTTCTTGTTCTCTCAACGTGAAACTGCTACAATGTAACCAAAACAAAAGAAAACGCAGGTAAAAACACATGTATTACTTTATTATAAATCCTCACTCAAAATCCGGATATGGCATGTCTATCTGGAAAAGGGCTGAGGCGATTTTGAAGGAACGGGAAGTTTCTTATGAAGCCCGTTTCACTGAATATACAGGACATGCTAAAAAGCTTGCCGAACAAATTGCCAATCTCTCCCGCCCCTGTACTTTAGGTGTATTAGGCGGTGACGGAACCTTAAATGAGGTAATAAACGGTTTGGCCGAAACAGACTTTTCCCACATTACGCTGGGTTATCTTCCCACCGGCTCCGGCAATGATTTTGCAAGAGCTTTAAATCTCTCTTGCGATGTAGAAAAATGTATGGATGCTATTTTGTCTCCGTCCCAGTGTACTGCTGTGGACATAGGTCTTGCCCGTACCCAGGAAAGCTCCCGCTATTTTCTTGTAAGCAGCGGCATTGGCTACGATGCAGATATCTGCCGTAAGGTAATGGTTTCCCCTTTAAAAAAAGCAATGAATAAAATACATCTGGGAAAACTGACTTACGTTTTGATTGCATTAAAGCTTTTAATCCTATATAAAGCATGCCCTGTCTCTGTTCGTATGGACAAGAAAGAAACGGCCTCCTTATCTAAATTTTTCTTCATCACAGGAATGAACATGCCTTATGAAGGGGGCGGTGTAAAATTTTGTCCAAAGGCAGACTTTCAAGATAATCTGCTGGATATCTGTATGGTTGGAAATTTATCAAAGCTGAAAATACTGGCTCTTTTCCCCACTGCCTTTGTGGGAAAACACGGACGTTTTCAAGGTGTTACGCTCACAAGCTGCAAACGAATTGATATTTCCAGCAAATCCCCTCTCCCCATTCATTGTGACGGAGAGTCGCTGGGAGTGGCAGACCATTTAACCTTGCAGTCTGCCGGAAAACAGATTAACGTTATTCTCAAATAAGAAACAGGTGAAAATTATGGAAAAAATACTAATGATTTTTGTGCTTCTGCTGTGTATTTATATTTTAGGAACCTTGCCCCGCTTTACCAGAAAGAAAGAAACCAAGACATTTTGTCACTGTCTGTTTGCGCACAGAGGACTGTTTACCCCTGACCAGCGCATCCCCGAAAATTCTATGAGAGCTTTTCAGGAGGCAGTACGGCATGGGTACGGCATTGAGCTTGATATTCAAAGAACAAAGGATAATCAAATTGTTGTTTTTCATGACCATACCTTATCACGGATGTGCGGTATTGACCTTCCCGTATGCGAACTCACTTACAAGGAACTGCAAAAGCTTACGCTTATGAATTCTACGGAAAAAATTCCTCTTTTTCAGGACGTTTTAGACCTTGTAAACGGACAGGTTCCTTTATTGGTAGAAATTAAACTTCCCACTGTGAAAACCCTTACCTGCCGTCTGGCTGATGAACTGCTGCAAAATTATTCCGGTAAATACTGCATTGAGTCCTTCAATCCTCTTGCTCTGCGCTGGTACAAGAAAAACCGCAAGGAAATTATCAGAGGACAGCTCTCTGCCAATTTAACAAGACCGGTTGCCGAGGGCGGATATTTTTTAAGCTTTCTTGTAAAATATCTTTTGCTGAATTTTTTAGGAAAACCTGATTTTATTTCTTACTGTTATAAAGACCGATATAATATCAGCTTTCTTTTACAGAAATATATTTACAAAACCCCTGTTTTTGCGTGGACGGTACGTTCTTCTATGGTCTTTAAAAAACAAAAAGACTGTTTTGACTCCATTATTTTTGACAGCTTTATCCCTGTAAAAGAATGTTAAAATGCAAGATTTTCCTAATATTTTTCTAATAAGATAAACATATTCTTTAATTTATTAAACAAATGTAAATTGCGTTGTTATCCTATATTTGCTGTGCTATAATAGCTCAAAGAATGTGAGGTGAGATTTTGGAATTCCTGAAAAAATATAAGCATACCTTGATTATTCCGATTTACGGTATTTTCTACATGCTTGCTTTCGGATACGTAGAACAGCGGAAAGTTCCCATTAATATTATTCACATGAAAATCGATGATTATATTCCCTTTTGTGAATACTTTATTATTCCCTATCTTCTATGGTTTGCATACGTTGCCGTAACTGTATTTTATTTTGCTTTTATCAATAAAAACAAGCAGGAATACTGGCAGTTTATTTTAACATTGGGAATAGGAATGACTCTATTTATTGTAGTTTCTCTTATTTATCCCAACGGACAAAATTTAAGGCCTGAATTAACAGGAGACGGTATTTTTATTCAACTGGTACAGTATCTTTATACGATTGATACACCAACCAATATTTTGCCCAGCATTCATGTATTTAACTCCATCGCATGCTGTATTGCAGTTTTTCATCACAAGCCTTTCCAAAAACGAAAGGTGCTGCTTACCGGCACTGCTGTTTTAACTACATTGATTGTTCTGGCAACTGTATTCTTAAAACAACATACTCTTGTAGATGTCATCGCTGCCGCAGCGCTTAACCTTGTATGTTATCAGCTTCTCTATAAGCCCAGAGCTGTACATGCAGAAAAGCCGGCAAGAGTATAAAAAGTGACTGTCGCATTCATACATATCTTAAATGTTTAAAGCGACAGCCACTTTTTTGTTATTTTAGGAAATTAATTAAATCCATAGAATTTTTGTGCTACTTTATACAAGGTAACAGAAAGACGTCTTCCGCTTCTTCCCGGAAGGTTTACGCCCCTTCCTAAAACACTCATATAAAGCTTTCTGTAAATGTGAATATCTGCACTTCTTAAATATCTCCAAAGTTCTTTTTTCTTCTCCAGATTTTCCTCCGTACCGGAACGAATTAACATAATAGAAGATACTGCCATAATAATATCCAGATATTTCAGCATATATCTTCGTGTGTTTTTATCTGTAACTTTTTCTTCGGAAATAATGTCAATCATCAGGCGATTGACTAAAAGCTGTTGGTCAATTCGGCGTATCATAACAGTCTCATTTACAGACTGGTCGTTTCTTCCGATGAAATAACGATAAAAGTTCACATCCATATAATACATGGTTTTTACATAAGGCAATGGCTTATATACAAAGATATTATCCACATAAAAAGTATGCTTTGGCAGCTCTAATTTACATTCTCTTAAAAGCTCTGTCCGGTAAATAACAGAGTGCATTAAAATATACTGGCTGACAGGAAAACGTCCAACATCATCCCAGCAAAAGATCTGATCTTTTGGGATTGCATGACGATAATGAATAACAGTTTTTTTCTTGGATCCCTGTTTTTCATATACATAGTTAGAAAGCAGCATATCAAGGACAGTTCCCTGTTTGTAGAAATTCGCAAGAGTATCAAGGATTTCTCCATAAGCATATTCATTTACCCAGTCGTCACTATCAACAACTTTCAGGTAAATACCCGTGGCATTTTTGATTCCTGTATTTACTGCACCACCATGTCCTTTATTTTCCTGGTGAATTGCACGGCAGATGTCAGGATATTTTTTTTCATATTCATCTGCGATCGCAGCAGTGTTATCGGAAGATCCGTCATTAACGATCAGAATCTCTACCTGATCACCACCTGGTAATAAGGTGTCAATGCAGTGTCTCATATATTCCTGAGAGTTGTAGCAAGGTACAACAAAGGATATTAATTTCATAAAAACCTCCTGTTTTTCAATACGGTTAACGTTACTATTATATATGTTTTTTTACAAATTAGCAAAGAGTTTCCCATTCTTCATAAAGTTCTTCTAAAGAAGAAGCGATGGAAGCCTGCTCATTGCTAAGTTCCATTAATTTCGCAGGATCAGAAGCATTTTCAGGTAAAGACATAGCTTCTGAAAGTTCTTCTTGTTTCGTTTCCAACTCAGTGATCTGCTCTTCGACTTTTTTGAGACGATTTTCTCTTTTTCTCTGTTTTGCTTGTTCTTCTTTTTGCTGTTTCCAATCGAGTTTGGATTCTGTATCAACAGAAACAGAGGAAGAAGTAGAAGAAGTAAGAGATGCCTTTTCTTTTTCCTTCTGAGCAATATAATCCTGATAATTTCCAGGATAAGAAGTTAATCCATGATCAGAGATTTCTAAGATTCGTGTTGCAGTTTTGTTGATAAAATAACGATCATGTGAAACATAAAGGATTGTTCCAGTATAAGCATTCATTGCAGATTCCAGAATCTCCTTAGACTGAATATCTAAATGGTTTGTAGGCTCATCAAGAATCAGAAAATTCGCATGAGACAGCATTAATTTTGCAAGAGAAACACGTCCTTTTTCTCCACCGCTTAAAGAGGAGATCGGGCGGAAAACGTCTTCTCCATAAAATAAAAATGCAGCCAAAGTATTGCGGATCTTTGTGTTATTAAGATCTGGATAAGCATCTGAAATTTCATCAAAAATCGTTTTGGAATCATCTAAGTTATCTTGTGCCTGGTCATAGTATCCAATGGAAACTCCAGCTCCAAGGCTGATCGTACCGCCATTATTGCTGATTTTTTTGCAAATGATCTTTAACAGTGTTGTTTTACCAGTTCCGTTTGGTCCGATCAGGGCAACGCGTTCTTCACGAAAAATATCAGCACTTAATCCATGGAATAATGATTTGTTTCCAAAAGATTTGGATACATCTTTTAAAGTCAGAACATCATTCCCACTGATGATCTCTGGTTCAATGCTAAGACGCATATCAGCATTATATTCCGTAGGTTTCTCCAATACATCAATCTTATTTAAAGCTTTTTCACGGCTTTCTGCACGTTTGATTGATTTTTCACGATTGAACTGTTTTAATTTTTTGATAACTTCTTGTTGATGTTTGATCTCTTGTTGCTGATTTTTGTATTCTTTTAAACGGATTGCTTTGATCTGATCACGTTTTTCGATAAATGTTGTATAATTTCCATCAAACAGCATGGAGTGTCCTTGGTCGATCTCCATGACCTTATTGACAATCTTATCAAGAAAATAGCGGTCATGAGATACGATGATCACAGCTCCTTTGTAATGAGACAGGTAATTTTCAAGCCACCTTATGGAATCAACATCCAAGTGGTTTGTTGGTTCGTCAAGAAGCAGAATATCAGGATTTTTAAGCAGTAACTTACCAAGAGCAACACGAGTTCTTTGACCTCCAGATAAAGTGTTGATCTCTTTTGTGAAATCTTCTTCAGAAAAGCCAAGTCCTTTTAAGATTCCTGTGATCTCACTTTTGTATGCAAAACCATTTAATTGCTCAAATCTATGAGTAGCATTTGTATACTGGTTCATTTTTTGTTCTAGTGCATCACCGGTCAGATGTTTCATTTCCTGTTCATAGGTACGCATCTGTTCATCTAATTCAATGACTTCTTTTTTGACGGAAAGAAGTTCATCAAAAATTGTATGGTGGAATGTATGATCTTGATGTTGGGCAAGATAGCCAATGCTTGCGTCTTTCTTTAAAGAAATTTCACCTTCATCATAAGAGATTTCACCAATCAATATTTTTAAAAGTGTCGATTTTCCGGCACCGTTATATCCGATGATCGCCAGCCGGTCGTTTTCATTTAAGTGAAATGAGATATTCTGCAAGACTGGTTTTTCGACAAATGTTTTGCAGATATTCTGGCATGATAATATCATTAAGATACCCCTTTCAAATTTTTTATTATAGACATTATTTCTCAGAATACCATATTTTTTGAAAAAATGAAATATTTTCATGACGGAAAGATTGACAGTTATTAGACAATCTTATATAATTATAAGCGAAATAAAGATTTTGGAGGAATAAAATGGCAAACTCAGATAAGAATATTTCCTCAGCAGTTATCAAGCGACTTCCTAGGTATTTCAGATATTTAGGAGCGTTAAAAGCGAAGAATATTACAAGAATCTCTTCAAAAGAATTAAGTGAACAGATGATGGTAACAGCATCTCAGATTCGTCAGGACCTTAACAATTTTGGTGGATTTGGGCAGCAGGGATACGGATATAATGTAGATAATCTGTATACAGAGATTGGTAAGATCTTAGGTCTGGATAAGAGAAATGACATGATCATTGTTGGAGCCGGAAATCTTGGACAGGCCCTTGCAAATTATCAGTCTTTTAATGAAGATTATGGATACAAAGTCATGGCACTTTTTGATGTGAATCCAAAGCTGATCGGAATTTCTGTCCGTGGAGTGAAAGTTCTTGATACAGATGAACTAGAGAACTTTATCAAAACACATGGAATTAAGATCGCTGCACTGACAATTCCGAAGGATCAGGCACCTGCGATCGCAAAGAAGATGGCAGAATGGGGAATTAAAGGATTCTGGAATTTTGCACCAATCGATCTTCATTTACCAGATAATGTTACAGTAGAGAATGTACATTTAGCAGAAAGTCTGATGACATTAACATACAATGTCCACAACCGTGAAGAGAGTGAGAACGAATAGCAGGTAAGAAGATGATTGCTGGAATAGGAACAGATCTCGTAGAGATATATCGGATAGAAGAGATGATTCTTCGAGGAAGACATCTTTCAAGAATTTTTACGACAACTGAATTAGCATATGCAAAAGACAATGCTACGACTTTAGCTGGCAATTTTGCTGTAAAAGAAGCCGTTTCCAAAGTATTTGGAACCGGCTTTTTCGGTGTGGAACCATATGAGATTGAAGTGTTGAGAAATGAATCAGGTGCGCCATATGTCAAATTATATGGAAAGGCGAAAGAGATAGCAAAAGATAAACAAGTTTCAAGAATTCATGTATCGATCACGAATACAAGAGAATTTGCACAAGCTTTTGCGATAGGAGAATGCGTATGAGATATGTATTAAAGAATCAGGAGATGCAAACGGTCGATCATGAGACGATTCATGGAATAGGAATTCCGGGACTTGTATTGATGGAAAGAGCATCTAAAGCAGTTGCAGATAAGGCTGCACAGATAGTAGATCATTCACAGAGGATATTGATCATTTCAGGAATTGGCAATAATGGAGGAGATGCACTTGCTTGTACGAGAATTTTGTTGGAGCAGGATTATTTAGTGGATTATATGATCGTTGGTAATATAGAAAAAGCTTCAGCGGATCTGAAATTACAGCTTCAGATACTTAAGAATCTAGGCTATTTTCCGATAGATTGTGAAGATGTAAATTTTCATGAATATGATCTTTTGATCGAAGGGATTTTTGGAGTTGGACTTTCTAGAGAAGTTGGTGGTGTTTATAAAGAAGTCATTGAACGGATCAATGCATGTGGTAAGCCTGTGATCGCAATTGATATTCCATCTGGAATCAGTGGAGATAGTGGAAAGATTCTTGGATGTGCAGTGCATGCGTCATCAACAGTTACATTTGGTGGATATAAAAGAGGTCATTTATTATATCCAGGACGAGAATATTGTGGAGATATTAAACTGGTATCCATAGGATTTCATAACCAGACGATCAAAAAGTATGCGACAGGATATATATTAGAGGAAAGTGATCATTTAATGCCAGAAAGAAAAGCATATTCCAATAAAGGAAGCTATGGGAAGATTTTGATCATTGCTGGAAATGAAACAATGTCAGGAGCTGCATGTTTTGCAGCAGAAGCAGCACTTCGGATGGGTGCAGGACTTGTGAAAGTGCTTTCTGATGCTGGAAATCGTCAGATTTTACAGACAAGACTTCCAGAAATTTTATTTGGAGAACGAAAAGATTTAGAAGAATCTTTAGAATGGTGTGATTGTATCTTGTTTGGCCCAGGAGTTGGTGTCAGTGAAGAAATGAAAGAAATGTTAGAGATGGTTTTGAAAAAAGGGAAAAAACCATTGGTCATTGATGCAGACGGATTAAATATAATCAGTAGATTTAACATGAAAATTGATTATCCATATGGGACGATCATGACTCCACATTTGATGGAGGCAGCAAGATTGATGTCATGTGATATCACACAGATCAAAGAAGATCTATGTCAGAGTGCACAAGATCTTGCAGAGAAATATCATTGTACAGCTGTTTTAAAAGATGCAACAACTATCGTTGCACGAGAAGATGATTTGGTGTATATTAATCAAAGCGGAAATGATGGAATGGCGACTGGAGGAAGTGGAGATATTCTTGCGGGAATGATCACAGGCCTTTTGGGGGAAGGATTATCTGTTCATGAGGCAGCAGTTCACGGAGTTTATCTTCACGGTCTTGCAGGAGATCATGCAAAGCATGATCTGGGTGCTTACAGCATGATCGCATCAGATATTATTGCTCATATAAAGGACGTTACAGGAGGAAATTATGAACCAGTACTATAGAGTGCATGCAGTTATTGATCTGGATGCAATCTGTCATAATATAAGAGAAGTAAAACGTGTAGTTGGAGAAGGTGTGAAAGTAATGCCAGTGATCAAAGCTGACGGATACGGACACGGAGCAGTTCCAATTGCAAAAGAATTAAATAAGATCGGAGTTGATGCATTTGCCGTTGCAATCCTAGAAGAAGGGATCACACTTCGAAACAATGGAATCAGACAGCCAATCTTGATTTTAGGATACACATCAGAATATCAGTACAGCTCATTGATTCAGTATGAGATCGAGCCAACCGTATTCTGCTATGAGATGGCAGAGTCCTTATCAAAGATCGCGCAGGCACTAGGTAAAGATGCGAAGATTCATATCAAACTGGATACAGGAATGAACCGTATCGGATTTAAACCAACCAAAGAATCTGTAGATATCATAGAGAAGATCGCCAAATTACCAAATATCAAGATTCAAGGAATCTTTACACATTTCGCATGTGCAGACGAGGCGGATAAAACAGAAACTTATGAGCAGGAACGAAAATATGATCAGTTTATTACGTGGCTTGAGGAAAGAGATATCTATATTCCAATCAAACACGTATCAAACAGTGCATCGATCATTGATCTGGATGGATTTAGAAAAGATATGGTACGTTCAGGAATCATTACTTATGGATTATATCCATCAGAAGAAGTTTCAAAAGATGTATTGGATTTAAGACCAGCAATGGAATTAAAGACACACATTGTATATATCAAAGAAGTGGAAGCAGGAGAAGGAATCAGTTACAATCACACATACGTAACTGATAAGAAGACAAAGATCGCAACTATCCCAGTAGGATATGCAGACGGATACCCAAGATCACTCTCTTCCAAAGGAAAAGTATTGATCCGTGGGCAGTATGCACCGATCATTGGAAGAATCTGTATGGATCAGTTTATGGTTGACGTGACAGATATTGAAGGTGTATCTGTGATGGATGAAGTAACTTTAGTCGGACACGATGGCAATAAAATGTTGACCGTAGAAGAAGTTGCAAATGAAGCAGGATCTTTTAATTATGAATTTGTCTGTGGGATTGGGAAACGTGTTCCACGAGTATACATTCGAAACGGAGAGATGAAAGAAACAGAATATTTTGAAAAATAAGGAATACTTTTGAAAGAATCGTAAATACTCTTCATACAATATTTAAAAAGAAATGGAGAGTGTTTATGCTTATGGTAATTAAGCGAGGCGATATATTTTATGCAGATTTAAGACCGGTTGTTGGTTCAGAACAAGGCGGTATCCGTCCTGTGATCGTATTGCAAAATGATGCGGGAAATAAATATAGTCCAACGATCATCTGTGCAGCGATCACAAGCAAGATGAACAAGGCAAAGTTGCCGACTCATGTACCGATCGACTGCCACAGATGTGAATTAGAAAAAGATTCTGTGATTTTGTTAGAACAGATCCGGACAATCGATAAAAGTCGTTTAAGAGAAAAGGTATGCCATTTAAATTGTACATTCCTAAAACAAGTGGATCATGCACTAAAGATCAGTTTAAGTCTTGATACATAACAGGAATCTTGGATATATTGACCTTTTTTCTTAGAAATGATATATTTAAGTTTGTATAGTCTTAATTTCTAGAAGATAAAAGGAGAAAGAAAAAGAAATGGAAGGATTTACTCCCTCGGTGCTTATGATGATCATTTTAGCAGTTATCATCGGATTTGCAGTTGGGTGTTTTTTCATGAAACAAAGAGAGAAGATCAAAGAAGCAAAGAAAAAACTGCACACATCAGAACAAGAACATGAAGAGGATGAAGACAATGAATATGAAGAAGAGATCATGAACATTGTTAACGAAGGACATGAGCAAGGTGCGATCATGGAAGGGGAAGCCCGCATGATTACGAATATCTTCGAATTTGGAGATAAAGATGTCACAGATGTTATGACATCAAGAAAGAAGATTGATGCGATTGATGTAAACATGTCCGTAGAGAAAGCATTAAATTATATGTTAGATGAGCCATATTCAAGATACCCATTATATGAAGATGACATTGATAACATTGTAGGAGTGCTTTATTTAAAAGATGTGATCGATGCATATCTTAATCAGAAAGAAGCAACACTTTCTGATATTGCAAGAGAGCCGTTTTTTGTTCATCAGACGATGAATTTATCGGTGCTTTTTCAGGAGATGCAGACCAAGAAGATTCATATGGCGATCGTTATTGATGAATACAGCCAGACAGAAGGTATTGTATCTATGGAAGATATGCTAGAGGTCATAGTAGGGAATATTTTAGACGAATATGATGTCGAAGACCGTAATATCACCAAGATTGGATGGGCAGATATTTATCTTGTACGAGGAAGTACGAGACTGGAAGAACTTGAGGATACATTAGGAATCGAATTTGACGTTGAAGATATTGAGACACTCAATGGATTTTTAATTGATCAGCTGGGACATTTACCAGAAGACAATGAAGAAATAGAAATTATCTACCAAGGATATTCCTTTAAATCTGTTGATATTCATGACAACATGATTAGACAGGTAAAGGTAGAAAAAAGGAAAAGGAAGGAAGAAGAAGATGTCAGGACACAGTAAATTTGCGAACATCAAACACAAAAAAGAAAAAAATGATGCGAAAAAAGGAAAGATTTTCACAGTCATTGGAAGAGAAATTGCAGTAGCCGTTAAAGAGGGTGGACCAGATCCAGACAACAATAGCAGATTACGTGATGTCATTGCAAAAGCAAAAGCAAACAATATGCCAAATGACACGATCGAACGTGGTATCAAAAAAGCTGCCGGAGATGCAGATTCTGTTAATTATGAGCAGATTACATATGAAGGATATGGACCAAGCGGAGTTGCGATCATCGTAGATACATTAACAGATAACAAAAACCGTACAGCATCTAATGTAAGAAATGCTTTCACAAAAGGAAATGGTAACGTAGGAACACCAGGATGTGTATCTTATATGTTCGAGAAGAAAGGACAGATCATCATCTCTAAAGAAGAATGTGAAATGGATGCAGACGATCTTATGATGATGGCATTAGATGCCGGAGCAGAAGACTTCAACGAAGAAGACGACAGCTTTGAAGTATTGACAACACCAGAAGACTTCAGTGCAGTCAGAGAAGCTTTAGAGAAGGAAGAAATTCCTATGGCAGATGCCAGTGTCACAATGATCCCTGGTACTATGGTCGAACTTACAAGTGAAGAAGATATTAAGAGTATTCAGAAAACATTAGATCTTCTTGATGAGGATGACGATGTGCAAGAAGTTTATACAAACTGGGATGAATAAAAGTATATCATAAATGATATGGTATAAATGACTATAAAAAGCAGGCATTTTTCACAATATTTAGGCAATAATATTGTGGGGAATGCCTGCTTTGTGTTATAATAATTAATTGATATTATAATAAAAATGAGGTGGCATATGCCAATAGAGAAGATAAAAAATCCATACAAAGGATCAGGACAGATTACAAGAGAGCAATTCTTATTTTATGAAATGAGAACGACTGCAAAACTGATAAATGAAGGATTTGATGAGAAAGAATTAATAGAGAAAATCATTGAGGATAATTTGTTTCAGTACCCAACAGAAAAATCTGTCAAAGCGATGGCAAAAACATGCATCAAAAGATTAAAGATATTGGATAACAAAGAACTGGTAGAAGCAATTGTTGTAAAATATACAGATGCAGCAAAACAGATTTGCTTATATGCAATGATGAAACAATATCGATTAGTCTGGGATTTTATGGTTAATGTCATTGGTGAAAAATACAGATTGAAAGATTATAATTTTGGGCAGATGGATGTGAATATATTTTTGATTCAGTTACAGGAACAAAATGACTATGTGGCTGGATGGAGCGATGCAACGATGAAAAGAATTCGCCAGGTTTTGATAAGAATTCTGATAGAAAATGAATATTTAGATGATAATAAAGCGGATCATATAAATCCAGTATGGATTGATCCAATACTTGAGAATGCCATAAAGAACAAAGGAGATGTTCGTGCACTTACGGCATTCAATTGTTTTTCATAGGGAGGCATTATGAGCAGCTTAAAAGAGCGATTAGACAATTTGAAAGCAGAGATACAAAAAGACGATTTTTTGGAAGGAAAGGGACTAAGCAACGAAGTAAATATTCGAATTTTTTGCTATGATCCCAAAGAAGAAATGACAGTCAGACATTTCTTGAGACAGATTACCAGAGATTCTTCTTTGAAGTGTCATCTAATTCCGTGTAATTTATATAAAATGTTCCTCGAAATCTGTGATGAAAAAAGAATCACAAACAAAGCTGCAGCAATGGAAGAAAGAAAAGGAAAAGACTATTTAGTCAAACAGATTCAAAGAATTGCAAATAATAAAGCTTTTGTTACAAAGATGCAATATGAACCACACGAGCTAGGAAATGTACTTTTGATCACAGGGGTTGGAGAAGTATTTCCTTTTATGAGAATACATTCTCTCTTAGAAGCATTACAACCAGAATTCCCAGATATTCCAATTGTCGTGATGTATCCGGGAACTTATGACGGAAGATTTGTGAAGTTATTTGATAAAATGAAACCAAATGCATATTATCGGGCATTCGAAATAATAGGGGGTTAATAACAGATGAGAATTCAAGATATGTTTAAAGACGATATTGACCGTAAGATCAATGGTGTTGTAAAAGTAGATCAGGATGCCGCAGATGTACTGGCACAGGAAGTGAAAGAATATGTTATTACAAGAGATATTCATAAACATATGCTTACCTTTTTTGAACATTACAGTGAAGCATTTGATACACCGACAGCGGATATCGGTGTGTGGATTTCTGGTTTCTTTGGAAGTGGTAAATCACATTTCTTAAAGATTCTTTCTTATCTTCTGAAGAATCCAGAAATCGAAGGAAGAAGAGTTGAAGATTATTTTCGTGAGAAATTCAATAATGATACAGAATTTGCCACAATTTCTAAAGCAGTCAAAGGAAATACAGATACGATTCTTTTTAATATTGATATTGAAGGACCAATCAACAAAGATAAGACAGCAGTTCTTCGTGTATTTGCAAAAATGTTTTATAATTATCTTGGATTTTATGGAGAGAATCTAAAAGTCGCAAAGCTGGAACAGTTTATTGACAAACAAGGCAAAACAGAACAATTTCGTCAGGTTTTTGAAGAAAAGAACGGCGATTCATGGATAGAAAGCCGAGATGCTTTCGCATTCTTTGAAGACGACATTGTAGAGACGATGGAAGAAGTCCTTGGAATGAGTGAGACAGCAGCACGGAACTGGTTTGATGGCTCAGAGGAAATAGAGACAAGTATCGCACAGCTTGTATCAGAGATGAAAGAATATGTCGATCAGAAACCAGATGATTTCCGCTTACTGTTTATGATCGATGAAGTTGGTCAGTATGTTGGTGAAAGTATTGACTTATTAATGAATCTGCAGTCTCTGGTAGAAGAGATAGGAGTGAAATGTAATGGAAAAGTCTGGGTTATGTGTACAGGACAGGAAGCAATTGATGAGATTATTAAGACAAGACAAGACCAGTTTTCAAGAATTCAGGCACGATTTAAGACAAGACTATCTTTGACATCAAGCTCTGCGGATGAAGTGATTCAGAAACGTATTCTGATGAAAAAAGGAGACGTGACACCGTATTTGGGAGAAGTTTATGAGATAAATAAATCTAGAATAGAAAATATATTTTATTTTAAAGAAGAATCAGCTCGGTCAGATATTAAAGGTTATACAAATGCAGAGGAATATGCAAAGAACTTTCCATTTGTACCATATCAATTTCAGATCATGCAGCAAGTTTTCTCAGAGATCCGAAAACATGGAAATTCTGGGAAACATTTATCTGGGGGAGAACGTTCTATGCTTTCAGGATTTCAGGAAGCAGCACAGAAGATCAAAGAAAAAGATGAGCATGCATTGGTACCATTTTATCTATTTTATGATACGGTACATACATTTCTTGACAGTTCCATTCGCCGTGTGATCGATCGTTGTGAGAAAGCAGGATTCAACCATGATGGAATCGAACCACAGGATGTGAATGTATTAAAACTTTTATATATGATCAGGTATATTGACGATATTAAGGCGAATCTTGATAATATTATGATTTTAATGACAGATGATTTTCGCGTGGATAAGATTAAGCTGCGTGAGCAGATAAGAGCATCCTTAGATCGCTTATTACGTGAAAATTATATCGGACGTACTGCAGATACCTATAACTTTTTGACAGATGAAGAACAGGATATTCAAAGAGAGATCAATACAACGATAGTTGATACAGCAGCGATTGTTGAAAGAATTGGTCATATGGTATTTGGAGATATTTACACGACAAAGAAATATCGGCATGATGCATACGATTTTGCTTTTGACCGAATGGTAGATGATATGGCAGTTGGAACGATAACAGGCAATATGAAATTAAAGATTCTTACATTGGCAACCGATGAAACGCAGAAAAATGATCTGATGTTAATGAAAGAATCTGCGAAACAAGCAGTTGTTGTACTTGCAGACACACCATATTATGATGCAATTGAAAAAGCATTAAGAATCCGAAAATATATTAAGCAGAGAGATGTTATGAAGCTTCCAGAAAGTGTTCAGGATATCATCAGAAAGCATCAAGGTGAAGCAGGAGAGAGCGAAAAGGCGGCTGTTGGATATTTGGAAGAAGCTATCGAATCAGCACAATTCTATGTGGAAGGGGAACACATCGAGATCAAAAGCGGCAATGCGAAATCAAAATTTGATCAGGCACTAGAGTATCTGGTATCAAATGTATACAAAGACCTTGATCTGGTAGTTGATCACGTAGAAGATAATGCAGATTTAGTTGGAATTTTGACCGGTACAACAACAAATTATGGAATGGCTATGAATCCAAATCAAGGTGCGATGACGAAGATTGAAGAATATCTGCAAATGCAGAACCAGAAAAATCTTCCGACTTCCATGGCAGATGTACAAAGTAGATATCAGACAATCCCATATGGATGGAGAGAGATTGACATTGCAGCGATCTGTGCGATGTTAATCTATGACCAGAAAGTAACGATCAAATATGCAGGAAATACAATCCAGCCGGATGATCCGAAACTTCCGGATATGCTTCGCAAGAAAAGTGAGATTGGGAAAACAGAGATCAAAATAAGACAAGTGATTCCAGTATCCAAAATGAAAGCAATCAAATCTTTCTTAAGAGAATACTTTAACGTGATGGATGTGCCAGCCGATGAAGATGGATTGGTTCATTTTATCAAAGACAAATTTGAAGAAGAAAGAGATGGATATAAAGAATTAGAACAAAAATATGTAGGACACAATTATCCGGATCATGATAAGGTGTTGAATGCAATTCGATTTATCGATCATAACATATTATCACAGACCAATGATAATATAGCGTTGATCAATGCTGTTTTAAAGAATGAAGATGAGCTGTTTGATCTTCAGGAAGATCTTCAAGAGATAAAGGAATTTTTCAAGAATCAGGTACATATTTTTGATGATGCTGTAAATCTGGAACATAAACTTAGAAATGAGTTGGATTATCTAAAGAAAGTACCGAATGCGAATCAGGCACTAAATCAGATTCGTTTGATCACAGCGGTAAAAGGAAAATTTACGTATGATAAGATTTCAGAATTAAATCAATTGATCAAACAAGTACAGGAAGGACATAACCATTTGCTGCATCAGAAACAGATGGAGATTATGGAGATACTAAATCAGTGTAGTGGAGCGATTCGAAGTGCAGCAGCCGGAAATCATAAGGTAAAAGACATTTTATCAAGGGCAGATCATTATTTTAAGAATAAGCAAGAGCAGATTAGTGAGGAAACAAATCTTGCCATATTGGACAGTATAGAAAATCAGATGATCAATTATCAGGATGATACATGTGGAAGTATCGAAGCTATGCTGAAACCACGTCCTGTAATAGAGAAAGAAGATACAAAAGAAACTAAAGATTCCGAAAAGATAATGACAGTTGAGAAAAATATAAGGACTTATAATCGACAGATTCTTTTCCCAGCGAAAGAATTACAAAGTGAAGAAGAAATCGATGAATATGTTGAGAAAATAAGAAAACAGCTGAAACAATTAATAAAAAATTATGATGGAATCCGATTGAAATAATAAAAACAAGGAGAACTGATATGGATAAAAATGCGATCAAGAGATATGCAACATGGGCAAGAAGGGAACTGATTTTAAGGGTTGCCCAAAGAGCAGCAAAATATGAGATAACAAAAGACCATATCAGTGATCCCAAGGCGAATGTTTTAAATGATAAGGTTTTGACATCTGCAGAGAAAAAGGAAAGAAAAGCATTAATTAAGCAGATTCAGAAAAAGGGATATGAAGAAGTCATAGAAGAAGTTGCATATACATGGTTTAATCGATTTTGTGCTCTTCGTTTTATGGAAGTCAATGCGTATCTTCCTTCTTATGTCCGCATTTTTACTGATGAAAAGAATCAGTTTCATCCACAGATTCTGACAGAAGCAATTCATTTAGAGATAGAGGGCTTAGATCAGGAAAAGGTATATGAGCTGAAAGAGGCAAATGAGGAAGAAGCACTTTATAAATATTTGATCATTACACAATGTAATGCGTTAAATGCAATCCTGCCAAAGATGTTCCAGAAGATTGATGATTATACAGAGCTGTTATTCCCAGATTATCTTCTGCGAGAAGGAAGTGTCATTGAACAGATGATCGCAATGATTCCGGAAGAAGACTGGATGGATCAGGTACAGATCATTGGATGGTTATATCAGTATTATAATAGTGAGAAAAAAGATACAGTTTTTGCAGCATTAGATAAAAAGGTAAAAATTACAAAAGAAAATATTCCTGCTGCAACACAATTATTTACGCCAGATTGGATTGTTCGTTATATGGTAGAAAATTCTTTAGGACGTTTGTGGTTGGAAGGACATCCAGATGAAGAATTAAAAGGACAATGGAAATATTATCTTGAGGAAGCATCACAAAAAAGTAATTTAGAAGGACAATTACGAGAAATACAAAAGAAATATGAAATGATTAATCTAGAAGAGATAAGATGTATTGATCCTTGTTGTGGAAGTGGACATATTCTTAGTTACCTTTTTGATGTATTGATTCAGATTTATAAAGCGCAAGGAATATCTACCAGAGATGCAGTAAAAAGTATTATAGAACATAATCTTTATGGACTTGATATTGACGAGAGAGCTGCACAGTTATCATATTTTTCCATAATGATGAAAGGACGTCAGTATGACCGAAGATTTTTTCGAAGATGTGTGCAACCTAATATTTATGTGATTGTTGAAAGTAATGATATGAGTGAACATGCACTAGAATATTTTTGTAATGGAGATACAAAATTAAGACTTGCAATGGATATGATAATTTCAGAATTACATGATGCAACAGAATATGGATCGATTTTGAATGTTACAGAACAGGATTGGACGATTTTGGAAAATAAATTTAAAGAAATTGAGGACGATATTAGTATTTATCGTTCTGTAATTTATGAACATTTGAAACCGATGGTAGATGTGGCAAAAGTACTTGCACAAAAATATCATGTAGTAGTGACAAATCCGCCATATATGGTAATGAGTAATGCTAATAGTAAGTTAAAATCTTTTGTAAATGCTAATTATCCGGATGAAAAAGCAGATTTATTTTCATGTTTTATTGAGAAAGGGAATAATATGCTGGTTCCCGGTGGATTTAATAGTATGGTAACTATGCAAAGTTGGATGTTTCTTGCAAGCTTTTCGAAAATGAGAAACAAACTTTTGAGAAGTATGACCATTACTAACCTAATGCACATGGATAACATGGTAATGGGTATAGCTTTTGGAACGGCGGTTACTATTTTTAAAAATTGTTTAATTGCAGGATATAAAGGAAATTATCATCATATTAAATTTGAAGATATTAGAAATGATGCTCCGGTTGAATTTCCAATTAAGAAGAATCGTTTTAAACAAGTTGATGCTGAAGGATTTTTATGTATGCCTAATGTTCCAATTGCATATTGGGCATCTGATAAAATGATTAAGCTATTTGAAAAGAAGAAATTAAAAAATGAATTTATTTCTGGAGGAAGAAATAAAACACATAATGACGGAAAATATTTGCGGATGTTATGGGAAGTACCAAGAAGTGAAAAATGGAAACTATATGCTAAAGGAGGAGCATATAGAAAATGGTATGGTGATATAGAATATTTAGTTGAGTGGACAGATTTAGCAAAAAAAGAATATGCTTCACATGGAGGATTGGTTAATGAAAGGTTTTGGGATAAAGAAGGTATTACTTGGACTATTGTAACATCGTATAAAGCTTCGTTTAGACTCAAACAGACACCAGTAATATATAGCTCGGTATCTCCTACTATTTTTGATGATTCATATAAAGTAAATAAATTTGTTCTTGGATTATTGAATTCAAAAGTTTCGGAAGCACTATTAAACGCTATGAATCCAACATTAGCTACTAATGTGAGTGATATTTTGGGAATTCCATTTATTCAAGAAAATATAAGTGAAGTAGAAAAAAGAGTAAAAGAAAATATTGAATTATCAAAAAAAGATTGGGATTCGGTTGAAACATCATGGGATTTTCAGCAACATCCTTTAATAAAATTAAGATTTTCAGGAGCCTATGCGTGGGGAGATGAATTACCAGTGATGCGTATTTCATCAGCATATAAAGCATGGGAAATAGAATGTGATGCTCGATTCAATAGATTAAAACAAAATGAAGAAGAACTAAACCGAATTTTCATTGATATTTACGGGTTACAAGAAGAATTAACTCCAGAAGTAGAAGACAAAGACATTACTGTACGTAAAGCTGATTTAGGAAGAGATATTCGTTCTTGCATCTCCTACGCCGTAGGATGTATGTTCGGACGTTATTCCCTAGATCAAGAAGGCTTGATCTACGCAGGTGGAGAATGGAATCCAGAACAATACAAAATTTTCCCAGTAGATAAAGATAACATCATTCCAATTTGTGATGATGAATACTTTGAAGACGACATCGTAGGTCTTTTCATCCAATTTGTTAAAACAGTTTATGGAGAAGAAACACTCGAAGAAAACTTAAAATTCATCGCAGATGCACTAGGTGGAAAAGGAAGTCCCAAAGAAGTAATCCGAAATTACTTCATCAAAGATTTCTACAAAGATCACTGCAAGATTTACCAGAAACGTCCAATTTACTGGCTCTTTGACAGTGGAAAGAAAAATGGGTTTAAGGCATTAATTTATATGCATCGCTATCAGCCAGATACGATCGCAAGAATTCGTACAGACTATGTACATCAGCAGCAGAGCCGTTATCGTACAGCGTTGGAAGATTTAGAGAGACGAATGGAAGATGCGGATACAAGAGAACGTGTGAAATTAAATAAAAAGCTGAAAGTATTAAAGGGTCAGATGGATGAGATTCATGAGTATGAAGAGAAAATCCATCATTTGGCAGATCAGATGATATCCATTGATTTAGATGATGGAGTTAAGAAAAATTATGCAAAATTCCAAGAAGTATTGGCTAAAATAAAGTAAAAGAGGTGATAACATGTATATTCAGACACTGGAACTTGAGAACTTTAAATGTTTTGATCATATGACATTAGACTTACATCCAGAATTAACAGTAATCGTAGGAAATAATGGTTCAGGGAAAACATCGATTTTAGAAGCGGCAGCGATTGCAATCAGTACGATGTTTGTGAAAATGGACGGAATTTCTGGAAGAAGTATTGATAAAAGTCAGGCGTCTCTAAAGGCATATTCGATTGGAAGTACAAAAGATGTCCAACCACAATATCCAGTCACAGTAAAAGCAACGGCACAGACAAAAACAAAGTTATTTACTTGGTCCAGAAGTCTTAATAAACCAAGTGGAAACACAACGATTCTTAATGCAAAACAAATGATTGATCTTGGAATTCGTTTTCAGGAAGATTTACGAAAAGGTGATACAAATTTAATTTTACCTGTGATTGCATATTATGGAACTGGTCGTTTGTGGGATTATCACAGAGAAAAACAAAGTGATGTGTTTGAAACAAACAATCGAATTAATGGTTATATTGATTGTGTTGATGGAACAGCCAATATCAAATTGATGATGAACTGGTTTTCTAAGATGACGATTCAAAAATATCAGAATCAGGAATTGGGATTAGGTGAAGTTCCGGAGTTAGAAGCAGTATATTCTGCGATGGAAACATGTTACAAGAGAATTACTAGTTGTGACAATGTGAAAATGCAGTACAATGTTGGAACAAAAGAATTAGAAGTTGCGTATCAGGAAGAGTCAGGGGATTGGATGCGAATGCCAATTAACCAATTAAGTGATGGATATAAAAGCACGATCAGTCTGGTTGCAGATATTGCCTATCATATGGCGGTGTTAAATCCACAGCTTTTAGGAGATGTATGCAAAGAGACAGATGGAATTATTTTAATTGATGAAGTAGATTTACATTTACATCCAACATGGCAGCAGAGAATTCTTGGAGATTTAAAGGCGATATTTCCAAAAGTACAATTTATTGTCAGTACACATGCTCCAGCAGTTATTAATACAGCAAAAAGTGAGAATATTGTTCTGTTGGAAGATGGGGAAGCATATGAACCATCAGGAGAAGTTCATGGCAAAGATACCAACACAATTATCAGCAGCGTTATGAATTCTGCGGAACGTCCAGTAGAGATCAAGAAAATGTTTGAGCAGTTCTATCACTGTGTTGATAAAAGCAATGTAGAAGATGCAGAATGGGTTTTGAACGAATTAAAAAACAAAATTGGTGAAGATGATCATGAGATTGCAGGTTGCAATGTCAAATTGAAATTACTAAAAAACAGGAGGAGAAAATGATTCTTATTAAGAAATTTTCAGCACCTCCTGAATTAGAAAAGTTAAAGAAGGATGCGGAAGAAAAAGGGTTATCAGATAGTGAAGGATATGATCTGTTAAGAAATCCATTAAAAGATCAAGTAAGAGAATCACTGATGAAGGAACAAGGACATCTGTGCGCATATTGTATGCGCAGGATTCCAGATAGCCGTATACTAGAGGAAGATATACATTTAAGTAAGGTTTATATTGAACATTGGAAAGCAAGAGAATCGAATGAACAGTCGACAGAAAATAAAGGACTAGATTATAATAATTTATTTGCAGTTTGTTCAGGAAACGAAAAAGCACCGGGAGCGCGAAGACGAAAAAAACGACATTTTACATGTGATAAAAGAAGGGATAGTGAATCACTTAAGGTTAATCCTTTAGACGAATCAACAATAGAAACAATCTATTATTCGATGGATGGAACAATGATGTCAACAGATTCACAAATTGAAGATGATATTAATCGTAGATTAAATTTAAATTGTAATAAAGAAGCAGTAGTGCTTCCACAATATCGGAAAGAAGTTTTGGATACAGTTATGGAGTATCTGGCAGAACAAGATGGTGATTATTACGATAATTGTGAAGAACAATTACAGATGTGGGAAAATGAAGAAGACCCAAAGACACCGTACATAGGCATTGCAATTTGGTGGTTAAAAAAGGAACTAGCACAGAGGAATGAAGATGGAAACAGATAAAATTATAGAGGATTTACAAAAACGTTTTGAAGATCCATTGCCAGAATTTTATGATCGACGCATTATTTTTTGGTATGATGAAAGCAGGGAGTTTGAAGGGCAATTTGAAGAGATTGAACTTCAAAATGTGAAAAACATCAAACTGTCAGGTACCAATAATTTTGAAGTCAAGAAACTTCTTGGTGTGGATGACATTACAAGCAATTATCTTGTATACTGTCCGTTTATTTACGATGACCCAGAAGATGACTGGTTGATGGATATTAAATTATATAGTGAAGAATTCCGGGCAGATATGATTTCTATTTGGATGAATGAAATGAATCTTCCGATCACGGTAGCACTTAGGAAGCAAATAAAAGAAAATCGAAAGTTTTTTAATGCAAAGAAACGTCGTGAAAAAATTGCAAAGCAAAGCAAAACTCCAACACTTCCGGGACAGCTGCAGATGGCTGTTTTAGGGGTGTTATGTGGAATCAAAGATGTTACGTCAGCAAAAATCATAAAAGAAGTATTAAAGCAAGGACTTGATAAAGAACAGAATGATATTTATCAAGAATTTGTAAATTATAAAGTTGATAAAGTTTTTTGGAACATGATTTATCAGAAAACAGGATATTTGCAAGAAGAAGGGAAAGAAGAACTGTCACAACTTGCAGCACATATTCTTTTAACAGCTACGACAAGAACTCTAGCGGTAGAATATCTGGAAGGTTTAAATTCTTTTATTTCAATGGTGAACCAAGCATACTGTTATGATTTTGTATCAGAGTGGATGCATAGTAAAGATTATTGGAAATTATATGAAATTGCTAAAAAAGTTGAATCCGAGATGAAACTTCCGGAACGATTTATGAAACTGGAAGTAGAAGAGCTGGCGGATACCAAATGTTTGCCTTGTATTGATGAAGTGATTTTACAAAAGTTGATGAAAGATGTGATTGATTATATTATTGATGTAGATAAAATCAGAAATATACTAGAGAAGCGTCGTACTGGTATTTGGTATGCTGATGTAAAGAACTTCTATGAAGGAATGGAACAAGTTGCAAATATGAAAGAGTTCTATAAAGTGCATATTGAGGGATTCCATTTGGCAAATGCAGATGAAGTTTGGAACGAGTATACAACAGAATACTATAAAATGGATACGTATTATCGCTTGTTTCATAGAAGTTATGCAGAAAGTTTAAAAATTTATTCTCCAGAGTTACCAGATTTATTTTATCAGGTAATGAAACAAATGGAAGGGCTTTATAAAAATTGGTTTTTGGAAAAGTTAAATGACAATTGGGAGCATGCAGCTGAAGAAGAATTATTACAGTCTGGAAGAATCTGTGGAATAGCACAACAAACTGATTTTTATCAAAGCAAAATAAAGAATTCAGATGCTAGGGTATTTGTAATTATATCCGATGCTTTGCGTTATGAAGTGGCAAAAACATTGGCAGAAGAACTACAGAGAGAAACAAGAAGTGAAGTTTCTGTCAGTAGTATGCAGGGAATCTTTCCAACAATCACAAAGTTTGGAATGGCAGCATTATTGCCACATAAAGAACTTGCGATAAAGTCGAATGGAGATCAAATAAAAGTATTAGCAGATGATAAATATACAGACAGCAATTATAGAGATCAAATACTGAAAAATGCAAATTCTAAGAGTGTTGCATTAAAATATAAAGATATAATTGCGAGAACACGAACGTATAGAAATGATTTAGTCAAAGGACAGGAAGTCATTTATATTTATCATGATACAATTGATGAAGCAAGCCATACAGCAGATACAGCTGTTTTTCCAGCGTGCGATACTGCAATTATAGAGTTGAAAAATCTGGTTCGAATGCTTGTGAATGATTTTAGTGCGACGAATATTAAGATTACATCAGATCATGGATTTCTTTATACGTATGAGGGGTTAACAGAAGAACAGAAATTTGATAAACGTGTACTTGAAGATCGAATGGTTGAATATGGAAGAAGATATGCAATTTTGATGAAAGGAGAAGATGTTGAGTATTTACAAAAGGTCCCACTTTTTGATGAAGCATCAGAATTTGATGCATATGCTCCAAAAGGAAATGTTCGAATTAAGTTAAAAGGAAGTGGACTTAATTTTGTACATGGAGGTACAAGTCTTCAAGAAATGGTTGTTCCATTAATTGAGTATCATCATTTGCGAAATGATTCGAAAGAGTATCAAAAAAATAAAGACAAATATGATACAAAACCGGCAGAGATAGCACTATTATCGGGGACACATAAAGTGAGTAATCCAATTTTTTCACTTAGTTTTTATCAGAAACAAGCAGTGGGATATAATATAGAGCCTGCATTATATCATATTTATTTTATGGATAGTAATGAAAAAATAATTAGTGATATTCCGAAAATTATTGCTGATAAAACAGATGTGGATACAGCAGATCGTATTTTCCGATGTACATTTAATCTGAAATCACAAAAATATGATAATAAAGAGGTTTATTATTTGGTGATAGCAGATGAGAATGGAACGATCATACAGAAAGAAGAATTTCAGATTGAAATTACATTTGGAATGGATGAGTATGAGTTTTTTGATTGATTAAAATATAAGCCTAACTATCAGATGTAAATGGGTAGTTAGGCTTATATTGTAGATTTTTGTATTATAGAATTATAAAACTATGCATTCTCAAGTGCTTCTTTCAGATCATTGATAATATCTTTTGCACTTTCAATTCCAACAGATAAACGGATCATTCCAGGAGAAACACCAGCTTCTCTTAACTGTTCATCATTCATCTGGCGGTGTGTATGGCTAGCTGGGTGAAGTACCATCGTTTTGGATGCAGCAACATGTGTCGCAATATTTGCTAATTTTAAGCCATCCATAAAGCGTACTGCAGCATCACGTCCACCAGTCAGTTCAAAGGAAATAACACCACAGGTTCTTCCCTTATCCATATATTTTTGTGCTAATTCGTGATATTTATCATTAGGAAGTCCGGCATAAATAACATGAGATACTTTTTCATGAGCATCTAAGAATTCAGCAACTTTCTGAGCATTTTCACAATGACGTTCTACACGTAAAGGCAGTGTTTCTAATCCAAGATTTAATAAGAAACAGTTTTCAGGGGATGGAATGGAACCGAGGTCACGCATCAGCTGTGTTGTAGCTTTTGTGATATAAGCTTTCTTTCCAAATTGTTTTGTATAAACGACACCATGGTAAGATTCATCAGGTTCAGTAAGACCATGATATTTGTGTCCATAAGCGTCCCAGTCAAAGTTTCCGCTGTCAATGATCGCACCGCCAACTTGAACGGCGTGTCCATCCATATATTTTGTTGTTGAATGTGTGACGATGTCAGCACCCCATTCAAAAGGACGACAGTTGATCGGTGTTGCAAAAGTATTATCAACGATCAATGGAACTTCATGTTCATGGGCAACCTTTGCAAATTTCTCAATATCAAGAATGACAAGTGCAGGGTTTGCAATCGTCTCTGCAAATAAAACTTTGGTATTCGGTTTGAATGCAGCGGCGATTTCTTCAGCACTTGCATCAGTATCAACGAATGTACAGTCAATTCCAAGTTTCTTTAATGTAACACCCAGAAGGTTAAATGTTCCACCATAGATCGTAGAAGCTGCAACAACATGATCTCCAGCCTCACAGATATTAAAGATCGCATAGAAGTTCGCAGCCTGTCCAGAAGAAGTAAGAAGCCCTGCAACACCTCCTTCAAGATCAGCAATTTTGGCAGCTACGGCATCATTTGTAGGATTCTGAAGACGTGTATAGAAATATCCCTCTGCTTTCAGATCAAATAACTGTCCCATTTCATCAGTTGTATCATATTTGAAAGTAGTACTCTGATAAATAGGAAGTGCACATGGTTCTCCTTTTTTAGGAGTGTAACCAGAATGAAGACATTTTGTTTCTAAATCATAATGACTCATAATCATAATTCCTTTCTGTTATAAAAAATATGTATTAAATTATACCCGTAATTCCTAAAGAAAACAAGGGAAATAGAATTCAGATAATTTATTGAATTGACTAAAAAAAAAGAAAATTCGAGATTTTTTATATAAAAGAAAAACAACTTGACAAAAAAATTATTTTTATCACACAAACCAACAAAAACATTGAAAAACTTAACGAAGTTCTTAAGATAATTTGTTGTTTTATTTTTAACGATGTGCTAAAATAAAGATGTTATTTTTAATACTGAAAGGAGTTTCAACATGATTTATTCACATGAAGTAGAACAAATGTGTACAGTAGCTCAGGGTGTAAACCATGGAGCTGCCCCAATTCCTGAAGAAGCAAAATGGGTAAAAGCGAAAGATGTAACAGACATCTCAGGATTAACACATGGTATTGGTTGGTGTGCACCTCAGCAGGGAGGATGTAAATTAACTCTTAACGTTAAAGAAGGTATCATCCAGGAAGCATTAGTAGAAACAATCGGATGTTCAGGAATGACACATTCAGCTGCTATGGCATCTGAAATCTTACCAGGAAGAACAATTTTAGAAGCATTGAATACAGACTTAGTTTGTGATGCTATCAATACAGCAATGAGAGAATTATTCTTACAGATCGTATACGGAAGAACTCAGAGTGCATTCTCTGAAGAAGGACTTCCAATCGGTGCTGGTCTTGAAGACTTAGGTAAAGGATTAAGATCTCAGGTTGGTACAATGTACGGAACACTTAAAAAAGGTCCTCGTTACCTTGAAATGGCTGAAGGATACGTTACAGGTATCGCTCTTGATGCTGATGATGAAATCATTGGATACCAGTTTGTTAACTTTGGTAGAATGATGGACTTCATCAAAGCTGGAGACGATGCTCAGACAGCACTTGACAAGGCCAAAGGTCAGTACGGACGCGTTGATGACGCTGTTAAGATTATTGACCCAAGAAAGGAATAGGAGGTAGCGAATAATGGCTTTATTTGAATCATATGAAAGAAGAGAAAAACAGATTCTTGCTGTTTTAAAAGAGTATGGAATCAATTCTATCGAAGAAGCTGCTGAAATCACAAAAGCTGCTGGATTAGATGTTTATGCTCAGGTTGAAGGAATTCAGCCAATCTGTTTCGAAAATGCAAAATGGGCTTACACAGTAGGTGCTGCTATCGCAATCAAAAAAGGTTGCAAGAGAGCTGCAGACGCTGCTGCTGCTATCGGAGAAGGTCTTCAGGCATTCTGTATTCCTGGATCTGTAGCTGATCAGCGTAAAGTAGGTCTTGGACATGGTAACTTAGGAAAGATGCTTCTTGAAGAAGAAACAGAATGTTTCGCATTTTTAGCAGGTCACGAATCTTTCGCAGCTGCTGAAGGAGCTATCGGAATCGCTGAAAAAGCAAACAAAGTTCGTCAGAAACCTTTAAGAGTTATCTTAAACGGATTAGGAAAAGATGCTGCACAGATCATTTCCAGAATTAACGGATTTACATATGTTGAAACTGAAATGGATTATTACACAGGTGAAGTTAAAGAAGTATTCAGAAAATCTTACTCTGAAGGATTAAGAGCTAAGGTTAACTGCTACGGTGCTAACGATGTAACAGAAGGTGTTGCAATCATGCACAAAGAAGGTGTAGACGTATCTATCACAGGTAACTCTACAAACCCAACTCGTTTCCAGCACCCAGTTGCAGGTACATACAAAAAAGAATGTATCGAACAGGGTAAAAAATACTTCTCTGTAGCTTCTGGTGGTGGTACAGGACGTACATTACATCCAGATAACATGGCTGCAGGACCAGCTTCTTACGGAATGACAGATACTATGGGACGTATGCATAGTGATGCTCAGTTCGCAGGATCTTCTTCAGTACCAGCCCATGTAGAAATGATGGGATTAATCGGTATGGGTAACAACCCAATGGTAGGAGCTACAGTTGCAGTAGCTGTATCTATTGAGGAAGCTGCTAAGGCAGGTAAATTCTAGGAAACCGCTTAAATACGTGGTTTTTGAACGGAGTTAAAAGCGGTAAGAAGTAGTGAAAAGTGGACGATTCGTACATTATTCATACATTATTCGTACACACGACTCCTACATCAGAATAACAAAAAAACAGAGCCGAGATGGTAAGTCTTGACTCTGTTTTTTGTTATGTAATATTCTATTTTATCTTTAGAATCTCTTCCATAAGCCATTCTCTTTTTCTCTTTGTATAGGTCTTTTCTGTGAGGTCGTCGATTTTATGTCCTATGATACGTTTTAGAGCATATTCATTTACTTTTGCATCTTTTGCCATTGTAGCAAATTGGATACGTCCATCGTGAGCACGATGTTCTGGATTTAATTCCAGCTTGTTAACAATCTTTTCAACTCTATGTCGATATTTATCATATGTGAGTTTTAAGCTACTTCGATGGGTTTTAGTATCAGTACAATTAATCAAGTATTCGCTTCCAAGAGATAAAGCTTCCTGGTAACGATGTTTTATTAAGCTACGAATCTTTGGATGGACTGGAACCACACGATCTTTTCCAGCATCAGTTTTCATACCGCCAGTAATAAACCAATTTTCTAAATCAACATTCTCCATCTTTAACAAGCCTAATTCCTGTGGGCGCCATCCGCTATAACACTGGATTAGTAGCACATCTACATAGTCTACATCATATAAGTTATTCCACAATTTTTGCATTTCTTCATCTGTGAAGTCAATATGATCTTTCTTTTCTTCCTCGACATCTTTAATAATATCATCAGATAACTTAAATGTTCGAGCATAGTTCTTTTCTACAAGATCATTTTCGTTTGCATAGTCAAGCATAAGATTAAATAGAGATTTTATTTTTGTTTTTGTACTTGAAGATGCTTTTTTCTCTACACCATCAACAACATATGTACCATCTTCCATGCAGCCTTTAATGTGCCGGGGTCTTAAATCTTTAGCACGCATGTTGTAAATAGCAGAGCAGTAGTTCCAAGCAGACTTGATAGTTCGTATGCTGGATGGATTGGTTAAAGTCTTGAAGTATTCATCGGTCCATTTTTCATAAAGTTGTTCTACTGTCAGATCATCATCTAAATCATAAGGATTTTTATTGTATTCAACCAATGCAGCATAAGCATCATTGTAAGTTTTGAAGTATGCATTTGGTTTTAGAGGTTTACAGATCGGCTTGCCATAGAAGTCTTTTCCTACAGTAACCATAGCTCTGTATGGGTTTCGGAGATTGCTGTTTTTTATTTTAGTGATCTGGCCGAAACCGTTAGGGAGACGTTTTTTTCTACGAGATTTTGATTGTTGTTGTTTGGCCACTTTAGTATTAATAGGATATCCGCAGTGAGGGCAAGCAATTGCGTGATCGCTTACCTGCAGATTACATTCGGGACATTTAATTAACATGATCATCATTCCTTTCTTAAAAATTTGTATAAAAATAACGCCTTGCCAGACGTTAGAAAGAAATGGTATAATCTATTTGTTCAGGATAGGTATACCGTTTCGATCTAACGATCGACATGGAAATCTATGAAAGCAGTCTCAGAAATGAGGCTGTTTTTGTTTTGACCATTTTGGTGGAATCACCGAAATGGTATTTATATAACGTAAAAGACCCCGTATTTCTACGAGGTCTTCACATAATAAACTTATATCTTCATTAATGCCCTATAGGCGATGTTTAGACAGAATCTTTCTGCCTACAGCTTATTATAATAAATATTATGCTCGTAGTCAATAAAAAATAACACAAATTGTGATAAAAATATCAAAATATATATAAATCTTTTATTTTATTATTTATTTTTTCCATTTGTTCTTGAGATAAAGTAATTCCAGATAAAACACCGTTTAAATTTTTAGGATCATAAATCCGTATTTTACTAACAGTTGTTATCTGATTGATAAGAGCTATACTACCTTCTTTCATTTGTGCGATTTCTTTTTCAATTTTTTCTAAGTTTATTATTTTTTCTTTATTTTCATTTCTTTTAATAGTTAGATTATCCAACATTTGCTGTGCGATTTCTAATTCTTGCATAGCTTCTAAAAGTTTTTTATCGAATGGTTTTTCTTGTGCGTGTAAAGCATTGGCTTCGGCAGTAGTTTTTTCTGTTAATGAAACGAGAGTTCCAACTATTGTAATCATTGATTTTAATTCGGCTTGTTCTTCTAATAATGCTTTTTGGACGGTATCATGTTTAATTTTTAACAGTCGATATATATCATTTCCAAGGAAAATATTATTTTCATGAATTGTTTTATCTTGCTTAATCGAAGTTAAAGGAACAACTGTTACGACAGGGGAATTATGGGCATTGTGCTTATCAAGAACGACTGCATAATGGAGACCACCATATTCGCTTCCAATATTGAAACCGAAATTCAATTTAATAATATTTCCTCGCTTATAGGCAATATTTCTAGTTGGATTAAATTTCTCTTCATAATTGATCATGCGAACATAATCTTTAAGCCAGTAAGAAATTAAATTGGCTTTTTTTAGATGGTTGCCAGAAGGATCATTTATGTAATATTCTAGTTGTTTATTTAAAGCACGGATTGCTGATTTTTTACTTTATAGGAAAGTTCGCCTTTGGCTCCTTTCCAAAAGAAAAATAGCCCACATAAAAGTGGGCAGAGCAAACAGATGATCATGGTTTTAGAAAATATAAAAACCTTCATCACCAAAATCATCACCAAACACATCTTCATTTAGAAAACAATCCATATCCAGCAGGTCATCCTCGCTCATATGGCGAATGTCCTCGGATGTCATACCTTCTGGGGGATTTGAAATATATTTTTCGCGTAGCTCTTTGATATTCTTTTTCATGGTAGGGTTCCTCCTTTGTATGAGGATTATAGCATAAAAAGAAGTGGTCATGCAGAAGAACGCTTTCCACGGGAGCGGGACATTGCTTTCTCGTATAATTCTTCAAGAGGTACGCGGCGATGGTTATGATATATTTCCAGGATCACCATCTGTTGTTTACAATGAGGACAGATCAGAGGATCGTAGCCAAAAGAAGAAAGGATCGCAGTACGCCACCGGTTAAAACAACGGAAAGTATGCCGTTTCTCTTTCGAAATAGCGAGATGGAGTTTTTTATCAATGGAACGATGTCTGGCATAAAGGCCGCCATAACGGATCATCTTGAAATGTTTTTCAGGGATGTGTCGGATAAGGCGTTTGATAAAATCCATGACAGGAATGGTTTCTTGAACGTATTGATCATCTTCGTGACGATTGTAATGGAAAGAGACAAGATCACCGGTATAAGAATCGACCCTGGAAGTGGCAATGACAGGGCGACCAAGATACCGGCCAATATATTTGGTAACAGTCTTAGGGTCACAACGGTTGGGTTTGGCATAAACATAGAAGCCGTGTTTATGTTCCAGATAACAACGGGCAGAAACTTTTTTAAAAGAAGGACCGATGCGGAGCAACATTTCCTTGAGGAGAGCAGTACGGAAAGCATTGCGAAGGAAAGTATAGTTGAAATGAGAGACATTACGCCAGAAAGCATCATCACTGTAACCGCCTTCAGAGATGAGACAATGGATATGAGGATTCCATTTAAGATCCCTGCCGAAAGTATGCAGGACCATGATAAAACCAGGGGTAAAGTTTTTGTGTTTGTTCATTTTAGAGAATAAGCGAAGGACAACACTGGAGACGGAATGAAAGAGACAGTTAAGGAGAGAGCGATCCTGCAGGAAAAAATCACGGAGGGACGCATCAATGGTAAAAACGCAATGACGGTGTCTGACATTAACGAGCTTAAAGGACATAGAGGTAGTGCGATCCATGGAATATTTATTACCGCAGGTAGGGCAGAAACGGCTGTGACAACGGAAAGGAACAAACTTGAGATTTCCGCAGTGGATACAGCCATACATGGCACCACCATAAGAAGGATCACCACAGTTGATCATCTTATCGATATTTTCCATCTCAGCAGGTCTGGGATGAAGAGTATATTTGATTTCTTCATAATGATCTGTAAAGATCTCTTGTAGGATATTCATGATTCTATTATGAAGGAAAAAGACAAAAAAAGAAACCCACCCCTCAAGAATGAGGGAGGGCACTGAAAAACATACCATTTTTATTTTGACTTTAATAAAAAAGAAAAAATCCATCAGAGTTTTTATGATTCTGGTGGATTTTCTGTTAGACAAAATATAAATTGCTTGTCTTTTTCGGCCAAAGTTCTTATTTTTCATTCATTAATTTAATTATTCTCTTAAGATTTACTGCAAAGATCGTCATTGCTCCTTGCATTTCCATACAAATAAGACCTGATGATGACGCTACGTCATAACCATGCCGATGTTTTAGTTCGCTGTTCTTAGCTTCTATTTTATAGCGTTCCCGCATTTTTTCTTTGAAATGCTCAGTTTCCTGAAATTTAACCTGTTCACTGTGGGAATCGCAAATGATTGTTTCTGTGTATGTTTTCTTTTTGGCTCCTTCTTTATAACAGCCATCACGATAAGGACAACATTTACATTTTTCAATATCGAAAAAATAGACCATACGTGGGTTTTTGTTTTTTTTATCTTTTTTCCTTTTATCGAAATATTTATGAATGGCTAAATGTCCGGCTTTACACTGATACATTCCGGCATCTTTATTAAATTCAAACTCATCTTCCTTTCTTCGGTTACCTTGTGTAATAATTGGATTTAGTTTTGCTATCAGTTCATAATCACCTTCTTTTGCTGCCTCGATATTTTTCTTTTCAGAATAAGCCATATCTCCAATGACTGATTCAATCTGTATCCCAGCAGCTTTACTTTTTTGTACAAGTTTTGGCAGTTCTTTGCCATCTGTTTTTCGCCGCTGGTGATTGTGGCAGCTGTGATGATCCGTTCTTCTGTCATTGCTATGTGTGTTTTATATCCAAAAAATGAAGTGTCGGCTGTCTTATGACCAGTTTTTGCATCTTCATCCTTTGAAGTTTCTAAATGTTCCATGTCATCAGTGACAGATTCTTCTAGTAGATTTAATTTTTTCTGCACTTTTGGATAACTGCAAATTTCTTCATTTCCTTTTACAACATCAATAAGCTGTTTACAGTATTTTAGTTCTTTTTCTAAAGAATCCTCTGTGTTTTTATCAGGAAATTTTTCTTTCATTGTTTCATCAATCTCATAGATGCTACGGCGCAGTTTTTTTGATTGTTCCTGGAGTACTTGACGGGGAGTCTTTTGATTGTATCTTGATTTTGTATGCGTAGCATCCACAATAATGGATTTTGACTTAATAATTCCTTTTTCTAATGCTAACTGAACTGTTTTGGCAATCAGCATATCCAAAAGATTCATATCCTTTAAACGCAGCTTCCGAAATTTTGTCAATGAACTTGGATTTATAACTTCATCTTCTGGAGCCATGTCCAAAAAATATTTAAAAGACATATCGTATTTAGAACGTTCAACCACATCAACATCTGATAAATCATAAATTGATTTTAAAAGAAGATATTTAAACATTCGGATAGGTGGAACTGCATTTCGTCCGTTATCCAGACAATAATTAGCAAGCAATTCATCATAAATAAAGCTAAAATCAACCAATTCTTTTATCTGCCAGAGAAGATTATCTTTCGGGATTACTAATTCATATATTTCCATGTATGGACTTAGCATCAATTTCTGCTGTTGTTCGATCATAAAAACACCGCCTATATTTGATAGATACATTGTACCAAATATAGACGGTATAATCTACTTTTTCAGTGCCCTCGAATGAGGGGCAGGGGAGTTGAAGTGTCGAAGACACTTTTTTAAAATACATACATTGACAAATATCTATGTATATATTATATTGAACATAGACAATGATCAATGTGAGGTGTCAATATGAATGCAATGGATGTGGCTTTGATATGCAAGGCTTTGGGCGATGCGAACCGGCTGGAAATTGTACAGATGCTGTCGGATGGAGAAAAGTGCGGGTGTAAACTTTTGGAAAGATTTGAAATTACCCAGCCAACTTTATCCCATCATATGAAGATACTGGTAGGATGCGGCCTTGTGAATGATCGTAAGGAAGGAAAATGGCATCACTATTCTTTGAATTGTGAGACATTGATGAATTACAAACACTTTATAGAATCCCTTACTTGCCTTGGATGCGGTGACGGGGATTGTTGTAAATAATTTAAGGAGAGCAGATATCATGAAAAAAGAATCAAATTCAGGAATTAGTTTTTTCCAGCGTTACCTGACTGTAACCTGCCAAACATCGATCTGGGGCAGTTGCAGATAATTCTCGCAGCAGCGGGCTTACTTTCTGTATTAGC
>ENA-ORSR01000438-ORSR01000438.1-human-gut-metagenome-genome-assembly--contig:-NODE-438-length-36603-cov-8.393893_pt1 | contig 36603 bp, 16 predicted proteins | sample MGYA00241901_ERZ509166 | MGnify/ENA primary metagenome ERZ509166 (study PRJEB26280, sample SAMEA2338860) | human gut metagenome | biome: human gut; feature: human-associated habitat; material: faeces... | reverse complement strand
CACCGGAAGTGATGGATACTCTACAAAATGTATACCTGCTGAATGCAGATGATCAGTTCGAACCCGCAGTGAATCCCTTGAACCGCTATTCTACGATAGGAAAAGGACTTAGCTGGCAACAAGTAGGACCTGCATATGGATTTGCCAAGACGATGGCTACTAAAAAACATCCGGTAGGCTTAATCGTCAATGCACGGGGAGGATCTTCGATTCGTTCATGGGTTAAGAATGCCAAACAGTCCGGTGGATATTATGATGAAGCAATACGACGTGCAAAAGAAGCAATGAAGTATGGTACATTGAAAGCAATTATCTGGCATCAGGGAGAAGCCGATTGTCATCATCCGGAAGCATATAAAGAGAAGATTATTCAGCTGATGACAGACTTACGTAATGACCTGGGAATGCCTGATTTACCAGTTGTCGTAGGACAAATAGCACAATGGAACTGGACAAAGAAACCTTATATTCCCGAAGGTACAAAACCTTTTAATGACATGATAAAAGAGATCTCCACTTTTTTGCCCCATAGTGCTTGTGTGTCTTCCGAAGGACTTACTCCGTTGAAGGATGAAACGGATCCTCATTTTGATGCAGCAAGCCAGATTACTTTAGGCAAACGCTATGCTAAAGAAGTTAAGAAACTAATAAAGAAATAGCTGGTCGTTTCAGACTACACTCATTTCTGTTTAAACATATACATAGGAAATATTTATCCATTGTTATTGTCACTTGTCACTTTTCTGATTTAAGTGTTTTATAATAAAGAAGATAGGGGTGACAATAGAGGGTGATAATAAGGTGACAATAGAATGTATCTTTCATTCTTATTGTCACCTCTCCTTGATGAATCTTTTATTTAAAGTCTTGATTATCAGATGATAGATAGTCAGCTTGAGGGTTTTGCCTGCATGTGTTAAAAACATCATTTTGGGCGTCAATGTACGCTGTTTACACCTTAATGTTTCCAAGGTATGCTGCTTACATTAAGAACAAAGCCCGGTAACCTTAATATGCAAGCAAGGTTTGATTAATCTGTTAAGTCGGTTTTATGTCTTCGTTCCATGTTCATGAACCGTTCGGCTCACGTACGTAAACCCAATGGCTCATGTACGTAGACTGATGGGACCACGTACATGAAACAATCTATTGTTACTGACCGGATACATTAATCTAGCCTGCATAATAGCTTACTGAACGGTTCATTGACGGTTGTTTCTCCGTACTAATCTTTTGTTCCTATGGGGCAATATGGTTTTTGTGACACCTTCTTTTACATATCTCCTTTATGGTGGGAGAAAATGTTTTATTCTATTTGATTGCTTCCAGAAACTCTATTTCAATAATTCTCAGATTAGCATTATTCTTGTTCGCTTTTGCTTCGAGTTCCATATCATTTGCTGCTTTTGCCGCAACTTCAGTGATCTGTCCGAAAGCATCCTGATCGCTGGTATTACCTTTCAGACGGATGGTAATTTGTTTGGAACGTACCGGCTTTTCCACATTAAGATGAACATACCCCAGGCTTTTATTCGTATCTCCACTCCAGATCATAGTATTGCCGGCAAACACTTCCAAAGGATAACTGCGTGAACGCCATCCATTCAATTTGATACAGATATCGTCTATTGCAGCTTCTTTTTCGAGCGTATATGTAATCCATGCGGTGCTGAGTTTTCCGTCATTCATCCATTCGCTTCTTTCATTATCGTCGAAGCTTTGGTTTACAGTTTCATTGTTGGCTCCGGCTTTAGCGGATACAATACGTATATCACGTTTTGTGTCTTTGTAAGATGGGGTAAGAGGTGTTTCACCTTTATCCAGATTTCCTTTCAGAGTCATCTGAGGCAAATAAGTACTCAATCCGTTGCTAACTTTGACGGGAAGGGTTTCTAATGTAATTGTAGCGCTGGGGAGCCCTTCTGCTTTAGCGGTCAGAGTGATCTTGCCGGCTTGGGTAGTGCTGCGGATAAGAGCACGGTTAATACCACATTCCACAGGGAGACTGGTATTAAGAATATAATTGTCTTTTCCTTGTGCGATGCCTCCGCGCCATTCGGCATTCCCTTTCAGGTCGAATTGAATGGTACGGTTGTCAAGCGGACAGCGTTTCCCATCCTTATCTACCACTTCTACCTGTATCAATGCCATATCCGCACCGTCTGCATGAAATCCTTCGGGGTTTTGGATAGCGGTAAGTTTCAGACTGGCAGGTTCACCGGCTGTATTTACAGCATAACGACTGATTTCTTTCCCTGCTTTATTGTAGCTGACAGCTTCCAGTTTGCCCGGTTTGAAGGCTACGTTGTCGAAAGTAAAGAGAAAATTGTATTGGCGTTTGCCTTTACCCAGGGAGTTACCATTCAGGAAAAGCTCCACCTCTTCTCCGGTAGATACTACCTGCACAGGTTTTACCGTATTATCCGGATAGTTCCAGTGTCCGATGATGTAGGTCTGGTCTTTTTCCGTATCTACCCATCCGTCCCACATTACCTGATGTGCGTAGAAAGCATCTTTTTCGATACGCATCGCGTCCGTCACTCCACTTCTTCGGTAGTTTTCCGCACCCCGGTAGTGGGTATTGGTGTCGGAGAAGATAATTTTAGTACCGCCGGAGCTGACTCTGTTACCCGTTCCGGGACGCTCACGCCAATAATCATACCAGCGGGCTATCATGGTGATGGCAAGTTCATCTTGGTTGCGGTTATAGTCAGTGGCCGGTTGTCCTTTATAAAGTGGTCCGTCACCTTCTTTGTGGAAAGGATAGCTATATTCATCCCAGTACTTTCTTAAACCTTCGTCGCGGCAATATTCGGTCGCCCACATCGGATGATGTTCGCTTCTGTTGATGTACAGCATTTCGCCACCGTATTCCGCTTCGCGGATATCCAACATTTCACGTGATCCGATGGCACGTCCGCCGAACGGGTCGTATTTGTCGCGGACAGCTTTCATTTCTATCATGTGTTCGCGGCTGATGGCTTTGTTGCCACATTCGTAGAACAGGATACTCGGATTATTACGGTTGTAGATAATCGCGTCTCGCATCAACTCCACCCGTTGTTCCCATTGACGTCCTTCACGGTCTTTTTCTGCATCTCCGGCAGGCATTGCCTGTATCAGACCTACACGGTCGCAGGATTCTACATCCTGTTTCCACGGAGTAGCGTGCATCCAGCGAACCAGATTCGCGTTTCCTTTCACCATCAGGTCATTAGAAAAATCGCTCAACCAGGCAGGTACGGACAGACCTACTGCCGGCCATTCGTTGCTGGTGCGCTGTGCATACCCTTTCATTTGGATAACACGGTCGTTCAACCATATCTTTCCTTCCGCGAAGCGGGTCTTGCGGAAGCCGGTGCGGGTACTGACTTCGTCGAATATCTGATTATTATCATCTTTCAAAGCGGTTTTTACCGTATATAAGTAACCATATCCCCAACTCCAGAAGTGAAGATTATGAAGGATGGCAGATGCTTTTACCGTCTTAGTCTCTCCGGCTTTCAAAGTCACTTTATCACCTTGGAAAGTTTTCATTAGTTTGCCGTCGGCATCAAGTATAGTCACCTGATAGCTGAATTGCCGGGTAGCTTTACTGTCATTTCTGACTTCCGATTCGGCATGAATCGTAGCTTTGCGTCCTTGGATGTCGAAGTCTTGGGCATAGACGTATACGCCTGTCGTTTTCAGGTTGCTATATAGGGGAAGAGTCTGATATACATTATCAGTAACGTACAAGAAGACGTTTTTAGGAATACCGCCATAGTTGGCATTGAAATTGCGGTCGTTCCACTGGAACTTAGAGTTAGTTCCTTCTTCTCTGTACATCCAGTCGTTGTCGGTGCGAACGGCAATCACGTTCTCACCCTCTTTGATATGTGGAGTCAGGTCGAACCCTACCGCCATAACACCGTTTTCGTGTCTGCCTAGATAATGTCCGTTAAGATAGAAGTCTCCGCGTTGGCGTACTCCTTCAAATTCGACGAATACTTTCTGATTACTTTTCAGTTCCGGAATCTGGAAACTCTTGCGATACCATACCACTGTATCTGTCAATTGTTCAATGGAAAGTTTGAATGCTTCATCTTCATTGAAGGCATGGGGCAAAGTTACTTGTTTCCATTTACTGTCGTCGAATTTTGTATCTTTGGCTTTAGGAAAGTCTCCTATCCGCAGCTTCCATTCGCTGTTGAAATTGTATTTTTTGCGTTCGGATGCCTGTATATTAATGGCGGACAGTATAGCCAGGAGAAATGTGAAAAGAAATAATTTGTGTTTCATGATAGTCTATTAAAATGTTCTGCTGCAAAGGAAGTACATTGAGAGAAAACATACATATACTACCGTACGGAAAGGATGTAATTTTTATCTCATGATGAAAAAAAGCGACTGGTATTTGTACACAATTTCAGATAATAGTACACATTCCCCGTTGATAGGAGAATGAGATACTATTATCTGCGGTTAGCACATGTTCTTTTTAAACATCCGTTTCATTCTCTTCTTCTTTTTCTTCGGAAGCTTGTTCTGTGTTCTCTGCCGTATCATTGGAAGCCGGAGCTTTACCACCGTTCTTCTGATAAACAGAAGGGGCTATTCCGAATTGATTCTTGAAGCATTTGCTGAAATAATAGGGATCGTTGATACCTACTTTGTAGGAAATCTCGGAAACAGTCAGGTCTTCGGTTAACAATAATTCCGCAGCTTTCTTCAAACGAATGACACGCAGGTATTCATTGGGAGAGTATCCGGTGACACCACGTACTTTCTTGTAGAATACGGTACGTCCCAATCCCATCAGGTTGGCATAGTCATCTACGGAAAATTCCGTTTCCACCATGTGCTCGTTCAGCATTTCATTCAGTTTTGCCAGGAATTTGCTGTCCTTGTTGTTCGTACAGATAGCCGCATGAACCATTCCCGGTTCGTTGGAGAATTTTTCACGCAGTTTGTCCCGCTGTTCGATCAGTTTGGAGATTCTGGCCAGTAATAAGGAGATGCTGAATGGTTTGGTGATATAAGCATCCGCGCCGGATTCGATACCTTCCAGATATTTTTCTTCCATATTGAGGGCGGTTAGCAGAATGATGGGAATGTGGCTGGGGGCAAATTCATTCTTTAATTTCTTGGTCACTTCGAATCCCGTCATACCCGGCATTAATACGTCGCAGATAATCAGATCTGCATCATAAGTTTGTGCACGTTCGAAGCCACTGATACCATCCGCTTCTGCCACTACTTCGAAGTAATGACTGATTTCTTCTTTCAGGAATTCGCGGACATCATTATCATCTTCAATGATTAATACTTTCCGCTTGTTCAACGGTACGGGAGGTGCTGCCTGTTCGTCCGTATTTTCGTCTGTGACAAACTCTTTATGGCGTTGTTTCTCTTCTTCAATCAATAACTGGTTAGGAACCAGGAAATCTTTTTCTTCATAAACACTGGCGTCCGTTGGTAGTTCGACGGTGAAGATGGAACCGCCGCCTTCATTCTCATTATAAGAAATCGTTCCTTTATGTATATTGATCAGACCGTATGTCAGATGAAGTCCGACGCCTACACTGCTGTGTGAGAAGCTGCTTTGCATAAAGCGTTTGAACAGTTCGGCACGCTTCTCTTTCGGGATGCCCAGTCCTGTGTCGATCACTTGTATGCAGAGCTGTTTCTTCTGTTCCTGTACGTCTACTTTGAATATAATCTTTCCGTTGGAAGGAGTATATTTAAAAGCGTTGGAGAGCAGGTTATAGATCACTTTATCAAGATTCCCCTTATCCACAGGCATCTTGTAAGAGTTCTGTGAGGGCTCGAAACGGAAATCCATGTTTTTGGATTCGCTGACGTCCTTGAAACTAAGGAATATCTCATAGCAGAAAGCGACAACATCCGTTTCCTCCAGGGAGAGGGCGAGTTTGTTTTTCTGCATTTTCCGGAATTCCAGTAGTTGGTTGATAAGCCTCAACATTCGTTTCGTGCTCTTGTCCATGATCTTCAGGGAGTGTTGCATATCCTTGGAGTGGTTTCCCATGTTGACAATTCTTTCCAAAGCACCTTGAATCAGTGTCAACGGAGTGCGGAATTCATGAGAGATGTTGGTAAAGAATTCCAGTTTATACTCCGTCAACTGGTTTTCTACAGCGATACGGTTACGCAGCGCATTGAAATTTCTGATAATACGGAAACTGAAGTAACCCGCTATGGCTATTAGAATGGCATAGATCAGGTAAGCCCATCCGGTTTTCCAGAAAGGAGGAGCTATTACGATTTCCATCACATTTTCTTCTCCCCAGATACCGGCGGCGTTGCAGGCTTTCACATGTAGTTCATATTTGCCCGGAGGCAGATTCCGGTAAGTGGCAAAGTTCAGGCTGGAGGGCGAACTCCATTCCGTATCGTATGGAGGAAGACTGTAAGAGTATTTGGATACCCCGTCCAGATAGTTGAAGGTAGAGAAAGAGATCGTGAGTGAACTCTGATAATATTTCAGGTTCAGTTCGTTGATGTAAGGCATTGCTTCTTGTAAAGGCGAATCCTCCACTCCCGGAAGCATGTGCGCACCGTTGATTTGAAGTCCGGTGAAGATAACGGAGGCAGGCTTGTCCAACGTCTCTATCTTGTTGGCATCCAGTACTACCAAGCCATAGTTTGTTCCGAACAATAATTTGCCGTCATTGCTGACGCAAGCGGTGTTTTCACTATATACATTTCCTAAAGTGTAGGAAGAGAAAAAGTAATTTTCTATCTGTTTGGTAGCCGGGGTGAAACGGGAGATGCCATATTCGGTTGCAATCCACATTTTATGGTCCTTATTCTGGACAATGGATTGTACGACTGCATTGGATAATCCGTCTTTTATATCATAGCAATCGAAAGTCAGGTGTTGATAGCTGTCTCCCGGGTGGCAGACTGCGAATCCGGCCCCGGAAGTACCAATCCACATATTACCTTTATCATCGTTCATCAAACAACGGATCTCGTTGCTGGGGAATGTGCCGTTGGCATGATTGTAAATCACGTAATTCTTGGGTGATGCAATCAGTGAATCCGGATGGAAGATATAAATACCGTTGTTCGTGCCTACCCACATGCGTCCGTTCTTGTCCTCTTCGATGACACGGATGCGTTTTTCACCGTAGTTGTCTTGTAAGAAGTGTTTGAACTGGTAGCCGTCGGTAGTTTTAATTGCTAAATTTAATCCTCCACCGAAAGTGCCTAGCCACATACGTCCTTTTCTATCGCGATAAATGGAGTAAACCTGGTCGTTGGATAGAGAGTTAGCGTTTCTGGGGTCATTCTTATACCATTTGTTTGCGCCGATGCGAAGGCCGATCCCTCTCATTCCCAGCCATAAGTTGCCTTCCTGATCTTCGTTCATGCTGTAAACGTTATGGGTGAAGTCCTCTTGCCGGATCACTTTGGTCAGGGCAGAGTTGTATTCGTAAAGGCTACCCATGCGGTTGGCCATGTAGATATTGCCGTTTTGAGTCTGAAAGAGCATGCGGATGGTATTCGAGCGGTCGGAACTGTTTTCACCGCTGGGATGAATACGCTGTGTTCCTTTGTTCAGAATTTCCAAATGAGATAAACCCGAGAATTCGGAGCTTACCCAGATACCTCCGGAACGGTCTTCCATTACAAATTGAAGATAGTTGGAGTTGATGTGGCTGGATTGATTGACTTCGAATGTGAAGTGTTGCAGGTTACCCGTCGATAATTCATAAGCGTAAAGCCCGTTGCCGTAAGTCGATATCCAGAGAATGTCCCGTGAGTCGTGTACGATGCTGTAACGTTCCACATCGATGTAACCGATATGTTTGGAGGAAAGGAACTGGAAAGGTTTGATTTTGCCGGTGGTTATATCGACGTACCATAAATTGCCCGTATAGTTATGTACCCATACATTTTTCTTATTGTCCCTGGTGACAGCGCCATTTTTGATATTCAGTTCCGAGTAACGACTTAGTTTACCGGTCGGAATATCCAGTATATAGCTGCCGTTGACGGTAAACAATACCCATTTATCCTGCAAGAGGAAGTTGCCTGTGACGTGGCCTATATCATCAAAGCCCTCGGCTAACGACGCAACCTTTTCCAGCTTGTCCGTGGAATAGGTATGACGGTAGATTTCATTTTTATCGGTAATGATACAAGTGTATTTATCATAAGAAATGATGTGTTCCCAGTTCTGTTGTTGCGGGTCGAGGTTGTTCGTTTTACCATTCTGATACTTCAATAACCCTTTGTCCGTACCAATCCAGACTTCTCCTTTTGCACTTTCCAGAACGAATTGTACTTTATCGGAAGGCAGGTTGCCTGATTTCTCTTTATACGCTTGCGATGAAAATTTGCCGTCCTGATAAACGACTCTGCGGCAACCGTTTTGATTATGCCATAACCAAATAGAGTTGTCGGAAAGGATAATGAATTTGGAATAGTTTTCCTTGTATTCCCCATTTCCGGTGAAATCTACAAAACAGCCATGACGCAAATCATAGCAACTGATAAAAGAAGAAATTGTTGAAATCCACATGAAGCCGTTCGGGTCTTCTTCCATGCTTCGGATGCGGGAATCGGCTAATGAGAGCGGGTTATTTATATCCGGATAGATATTGACGAAAGAATTGCCGTCATAATAACTTAATCCGTTGAGAGTTCCCAGCCAGATAAATCCTTTACTGTCCTGCATCATATAGCGGGTCGAATTATTTGCTAATCCATCTCCGGTAGTCAGCTTATTGGAGCGAATTTCCACGGAGGCCGACAGTGGATAGAGATAAAGCAATAAAAGCGATAATATAAGGAATGTATTCTTCTTCATAGTGGATTTATATGTGTTATATGCAGGCAAAGATAGTTATTTCTTTGGATTTTAAACAAATCTGCCCTTCGTATAGTAAAATACCAAGGGCAAGAGATGTGTATTTGTGGTTGGCGCTGATACTTTTAGTATAACACTTACTTGATTTGATATCCTCTGAAAGTACCTTTCATCTTTATAAGGTCCGGTCCGAAATAGAATCCCGGTTGTGTTGGCTGGTTATAGCCTACATTTTGGGTAGCGATACTGATTCTGTATATCGGTTCTTCAAGGAAGGTGTGGAATCTGTATTCGGTCGGAATAGTCGAAACGTAGAGCCGGAGAGCAGCGTTGTTCTCGGAGCGTACGAGTACTTCTTCCCGCCAATCGCCTATAATGTCACCTTGGAGACAAGGATTCGATTTCGTTCCATTGTTGAAAAGAGTTCCTGTGAATTTGACAAGCGGAACAAACTTTTTGTTTTCCCAGTCGTATTTAATAATCATGTTTCTATCCAATAGTTCGCGTAATAGGTCTCCATCCCACCAGACAGCCATATTGGTCGGCATATTTCTCATTTTAGGGGCTATGATTTCTCCTTTTACGTTTCGAATTCCTTGTGAATCTCCTGACCACATTTCCACACCCGGATGAGTCGGGTCAATGTCGGCGGCCATACAACGTCCTACATCGGTATTGCTTTTTATCTGTAATAACACTTCTCCGGTGGCGGCATCTCTGTACGTACTTCCGTCACGTTTGTTTTCGTGGCAGTCCCATACTTGCAGACCTTTACGGGAAGGGTCAAAATGTGTCAGGTGGATGGCGTCTCCATGTCCCATTCGGGTAGAATAAAGTCCTTTGCCGTTGTGGTCGATAGCACAGGAACCGTAAATAATTTCGTCGCATCCGTCACCATCCACATCGCCTACACGCAGATTGTGGTTTCCTTGTCCGGCGTACTGCTCGCATCCGGGATGGTTGCTGTCGAATACCCATCGGTTCTTCAGTTCTTTTCCGTTCCAGTCGAAGGCCGCCAGAACGGTGCGTGTGTAGTAGCCTCGGCACATGACAACACTTGGGTGTACTCCGTCAAGATAGGCTACACAAGCCAGGAAGCGGTCGCTTCGGTTACCTTTTGCGTCTCCCCAGTCGGCAACGTTGCCGCGGGCAGGGATATAGTCGATGGTATGTAAGGCTTCACCGGTGTCTCCTGAAAAAACAGTCAGGTATTCTTTGCCTTTCAGAATACGTCCTTGCTTCATCATTTGATTCCTGCTTGGGTCAAAAGTACCGGCTTCGCGATAGTCTGCATCAGCATTTCCAATTACTTTTCCTTTTCCGTCCACTGTTCCGTCGGCAGTCCGCATCACTACTTCCGCTTTGCCGTCACCATCCAGATCGTACACCATGAATTGAGTATAATGAGCTCCTGCACGTATGTTTTTACCCAAGTTGATACGCCATAGTTGTTCTCCGTTCATTCGGTAACAATCGATGTATACTTCGCCTGTATAACCTTCGTGTGCATTGTCGTGTGAATTGCTGGGATCCCATTTGAGGATAATTTCGTATTCGCCGTCACCGTCTACGTCACCGATGGAAGCATCATTGGGACTGTACGTGTAGGTATCGCCTGCCGGAGTTATTCCGTCTGCCGGTTTTTGCAGGGGAATTTCCAGATAGCCGAGAGGCGCGTTTTCCGGGAATGTGTATGTACCGTCAATGTGATGCGTCTCCTTTCCTTTTAGAACAGGACGCACTTCGTAAACAGCCGTTTTCTGACTGTTATTCTTATCACGGAACAGGGTGCTGACAGTGATGGGAGTGTCTGTCAATTTCTTCCCGTCTCTGTATACGTTGAAACCGGTTTGTATCGGATCGGAAGAAAGATACCTCCACGAAACGATTACTTCTGAAGGGTTTTCGCGAATGGCAACTACGCCGCGGTTTAGTTTCTCCCGTTGTAACTTTGAGTAGTTATAACCAGGTTGTGCTGTCATTGTTGCAACAGGCAGCAACATGAATATGCACAATAGATAAATTGCAATTCTTCTCATATTTGTTTTATCGGTTTGGACCTTATTGTATTTATTCACTCGCAAAATTACTCCTTTTTGTGATGTATGAAATGGAGAAATGTACAAAGACTATATACAATTGTGCACCCTTTCAAGTTAATTGTCCGTATGATATAATATTCTATCTTTTGCGTACATCTGTCCATTACCTCTTTGATGATATGCGATAATTTTGCAACGTGAACTAAAAGAAGTAATTATGAAGTATCTTTTATCTATTGTACTATTGGCCTTGATTGGTTTTACAACTCCGAAAAAGACGATTCCTGCTTATGATTGGGGAAGTGTATCTGCAGAGCCGGATTTGTCGTGGGCCGATCAGGTGGGGGCGCAGAGGACTCCGGAAAACACAGAATGGGATGCCGGAAAGTTCGGGTTGCGGAATGACACTTCCGTATTCAGTACTCCTGCTATCCAGGCCGCTATTGATGCTTGTCACCAACAGGGAGGAGGTACGGTAGTTGTTGCCCCGGGGTATTATAAAATAGGTGCTTTGTTTATCAAGAGTGGTGTGAATCTGCATCTTAGTAAAGGTACTACCTTGCTTGCGAGTGATAATATTCAGGACTATCCGGAATTTCCTTCCCGCATTGCCGGTATCGAAATGACATGGCCTTCGGCCGTTATCAATATAATGGATGCGGAAAATGCCGCTCTTACGGGGGAAGGTTTTATCGATTGCCGCGGAAAAGTATTCTGGGATAAATATTGGGCGATGCGGGAGGAATATGAGAAGAAGAATCTGCGTTGGATTGTGGATTATGATTGCAAGCGGGTGAGGGGAGTACTGGTTTCCAACAGCAAGCATATCACGTTGAAAGACTTTACGTTGGTGCGTACGGGATTCTGGGCTTGTCAGATTTTGTATTCGGATCATTGTTCGGTGAGCGGACTTACTATTAATAATAATGTAGGAGGTCACGGACCAAGTACGGATGGCATTGATATTGATTCATCTACCAATATTCTGGTAGAAAACTGTGATGTGGATTGCAACGATGATAATATTTGTATTAAGGCAGGGCGTGACGCCGACGGACTGCGTGTGAATCGTCCCACGGAGAATGTGGTGGTTCGTAACTGTATTGCCCGTAAAGGTGCAGGGTTACTGACTTGCGGAAGTGAGACTTCCGGTTCTATTCGTAATGTACTGGCTCATGATCTGATAGCGTATGGCACAGGATCTGTATTACGGCTTAAATCGTCTATGAATCGTGGTGGGACAGTAGAGAATATTTATGTCACAGGAGTTGAGGCTGATAGTGTATCTAATGTATTGGAGGTGGATTTGAACTGGCATCCAAAATATAGTTATTCGAAATTACCTGTAGAATATGAAAGTAGGGAGATTCCTGCACATTGGAAAATAATGCTGACTCCAGTAGAACCTAAAGAAAAAGGGTATCCACACTTTCGCAATGTTTATTTCTCTCATGTAAGAGCGAAAAGATCTAAATGTTTCATTACAGCTTCGGGGTGGAATGATAGTTTACGTATTGAGAACTTCTATCTATTTAATATTCGAGCACAAGTGAAAACAGCGGGAAAGATAGTGTATGGAAAAAAAGTTCGATTAAGTGAAATTTATTTGGAAGTGGAAGATAAGAGTCAAGTAAGACAAGAATACAATATTGATAGTAAAATAGAAATCAGTTATCAGTAGGAATATTATGGACAGTGTCCAGAAATATATAGAATGAGGGTGTATCATTGATCACCCTCATTCTGTGGCTATTTGACTAGCGTTACTCCCATCAATCCTATCACGACTTCATTGGCTGTCGTCTCCAAAGATAATGATTTTAATTCTTTAACTGGATTGAGTGGCAGATCAAGCATTGTAGCCATACCACCATCAATAGATATCGGGTTGTTCGATATTGTTTTTCCAAGTTCGCCTGCATGATATTTGCTTACATCACCTGTTTTAAGGCGTACTCTCCACGGACGTGGATCTTTAGTGTTGAAAGCATATCCATCTACGAATATATCCTGATCTAAAGGAATTAAATTATCTGGTAATATAAGTTTCAGTACTTCTTTTTGTCCATCTGTATATTCTATTTTGATTTCGCCATTTACTATATGAGATTGCATATAATAAGTGGAAGCTGCAATGAGGAAATAGGCTTTAGAAGCTTTACCGTTTAGTGGTATATTAATGGAAGTCGGGTAGTTATCCCATAATGTGGTGAATGCAATATTATTATATTCTTTTTCTCCTGGAGTACTGAAAGGTATTCCTTGTGGCATAATGAATCTATTGTTATTTCTTGAAGCCTTATTTCTTATTCCACGGTCATCAATAACAGAAATACTTTGAGGATGACACCATTGTCCCATACCTTGGGTCGGAACTTGTAATGTGGTGTATTTCCATCTTGGGAACATATATTTTCCATAAGCGAATATATTACTTACTTTGTCATTAAATATTTTCTTCATGTCTACCGTCTTATAAACTGATTTTTCCGGTACAGAGATATTCCAATTGATGGCTCGAAAAGAGTAAGTGTCTTTTCCGGATTTGACTTTTATTCTATTAGTTCCTGAAGATGCAATGGGAATATCAAATTCATAGTTGTTTTTTCCATGAGCTTCTATATTGATGTTTTCATTCACCTTTTTACCATTGATATACAAATCACCTTTTATCACTTTATCCATATTGTTTTTCAAGGTAAAAATAAGAGAAGAAGATTCAGAATCACAAACGATATCAAGCGGATTGTTGACATTTATATCTATGGGAAGCCAATAATTCATATTTCCATTGGTGATATTGACAAATACAGTGCGATGTCCGTTTTGAGCGGTTATAGTGCCGGTTAGTATGTCATTCTTTAAGTTTGCATGACGCAGAACGTTTTGCGGGTCATATATTTTTCCTGATTTATAAGGAATATTTAGTCTGAACTGGCTGCCATTGGCTACATTGACAGATATCATGTCTCTGTTTATTTTTTCTCCGTCCCATTCTATCGTGATATCGTATTTGTCAGCTATTCCTGCCTCAAACTTAATTTCTGGAGATAAAATAGTGGTTGTAAGTAAAGTATAGGGTGTATCTTTTCCATTTACTTTGATAGATTTAATTTTGTTTCTTATAGCTTTTATTTCCATTGACAAGCTGACATCTTTTTTGAGTAAATTAGGAGTTATAGAATACCTTTCTATATTGCCTTTCCTTTCAAAAGTATATGCCATATTTTGAGTTTCAATTTCTGCAAAATTCCAATCATCGGGGGAATCCGGGTCTTATCGTTAGTCTATTATTAATAAGATCTGGCATGATACCGTACATACCCTGTACAAGAGCACGTACCCCTGTCGCTATTCCATCGGCAAAATCACGATATGTCTCTCTGCGGGCTGCGTCATAGAATGACAATTGTGTGACATTTCCCGGACCTGAACCAAGGTACATCGCATCCAGAACAGCTCCTTTGAACATTTTGAAAGCCTCTTCATAACGTCCTGTTTGCCAATAAGCAAGGGCGGTATGTGAGATTTCTCCGAAAGCGACATTGTTGATAGACCACATATAAGGTTGCCAGTTTGTTGTTGAAATCACATAATTGGCAGTATCCTTCAAACCTTTTCCCATGACGGGGATGTGGGGGATTTCCGTATCTATATATCGGGTTGCCTGATATGCCTTGAAGGGATCATGTATATCAGAATCTATTGCATGATAAATAGTCCATATGGCAGCGTTGTCATGTCGTATCCGGTTTCCCATATTATCTTTAAACTCCGCCCACCATCCTTTGTCTTTTATCCATAATTCTTTGTTTATGGCAGATAATATAAGTTCTGCTTCTTTTTTGTATATGCTTGGATCTTTTCCTAATTTTTCGGATATTTCTGCCATTATTTTATTTGCCCGGTAGTTATATGCAGTAGAATGTGTCACTTTACCGCCATTGTATTGTAATGCGTCTGAAGCCCAGATACAAGCATAGGCATCATATAACCCGTCGTTATCGGGGTCGAATAGTTTTTTTTCCCATGTAAAGTGACGTTGGAGGGCAGGATATATTTCTCGTGCGTAATCAAGATCTCCGGTCCATTTGAGATGCCACAACAGTTGGTCTATAAAGACTAGATTCATATCATAATGATGCATGACGTCTCTTCTATTAGGAACTCTTCCTATATAACCATTACTATACATGGGGGTTCCCCATATTTTTGCAGACCGTGCGAGGTTTAGGGCTGTGTCCTGAAGATGGGGTAATGTGACGGGAACATCTATAACTTGCGAATTAAGATAACCGTTAAAGTGAGTTTTTGCCCTATCTTCTAATCCCATCAAGTCTGCGAGATAAGCCCCTCTCCAACCGGTAAGAAGTAATTCGCGGAAACAGATGGCTCCATGTAGATACGATGGAGATTGCCATACAGCATCTTCCGCTCCAGAGAAGGTGCCTCCTAATGTGTTCAGAAATGGATCAGGTGTTTTTATTTTGATTCTGGAAGCTATTTGGGTTCTGAACTCAACACCTTTGTTGAAAACATTACTGAGATCATTATATTGAAACTCACTATGACTTTTAGGGTTGTGCAGTTCAATATAGAAAGGAATGGTACTAACCGGATATTTTGCTATGATAACCGGTTTGTTTGATTTGCGGGATGTGATAAGTTCGTCCAATTGGTCAATAAGGTTTCCATCCACTTCTTTTATATCAGTTCCGATAGGAAAGGTTCCTGCTATGGACATTACTTTATGTTGAGAGGCTCTGTTGCTGGTGTGGTGCCCGTATTGTATCGTAAATTTGTTTTGATTAATTTGATATATATTTCCGGAACAATTGTTGGCTTTAATGAAAAAACAATCGGCTGGGTCGGAATTCAAGTCTCCCTCACGTCCGAATTTCTGATTGTTGGCTCCCCCCATATATCCACAAGATTTTAGTGCCGGCAGGGATGTCTTTGGCTTTGTATCTTACTACTAATCCATCGCCATCGGACATAGCTACAGCATCAATTGTCAGACTGCCGTTTCCTAGATGTCTCCTGTCTCTCACAATGTAGGTGCGTTGCCCGGATTTAAAACGAGATTCAATGAATTCCATATCTTTTATCCAAGTAATATTTGAGGGGGTAGATATAGCCATATATACACTTCCACCGAGGTTAGGCATGTAAAGTCCGAATTCGGGGAAGTCACTGGTTTCAAAACGAAAGCCGGTATTAGTTCCATAAATAGCTCTAGTAAATCTTTTATTTCCATTGGTTATTACAAACTCTTCTCCTTCGGGTTTATATCGAAGAGTTCTTTCTTCTCCGTGCCAATAGGAGGAGTGAGGCAAGTCTTTTGCGTTTGCCGGGAATTGCAACAAGGTAAATAATATCAATATAATTTTTTTCATAACAGTTTTTTATAAGTGTACTTTAAGTTCTATGTTCGTTTATTCGGGCTTGATTTTAAAGACGAAACCTGAAGATGTTTCTGCTTTTCCCCCTTGGGAAGCCGTGAAAAGGTAAGCCGGTTTTCCATTTTTCATTAGTACTTGCAGGCGTTCGAAACGTCCATAACGTTTGAGATGTTTAGGAGCGGGTGGTTGTTTGATATAATGCTCTGCTCCAAACCAACCAATTTGAGGGTTTTGCCAGTTCAGCCCGTCTTTGGATTCGAAATAGAGCCCCACTGTATGGTCGTAGAACCCCATATCTCTCATTAACATTTTGAATATACCGTTTTCATACCAGATATACGCATCTTCTACTTGCCTGTTTTCTCCGAAACCGGAGAAATCGACGATCGGATTTTTTTCATATCGTCGATAAGGTCCTGTGATTTTATCTGCAAAAGCTACCCCATATTTCCGGTTACCTGAAATACCATTGATATGTTGGTTCACATATTCATTTTCATTACAAGATTTATAATAAAGCCAGTATTTTCCGTCCGGATGTTTTAAGAAAGCTGGATTAGTGGTAATATAATCATCCCATTCACCTGTATTTCCAGGCATTAATAATGGTTTTTCGCATCTTTCCCACGGTCCCCAAATAGAGTTTGCTACAGCGTATCCGATACGTTTCGTTCCAAATTTACCATTGGTTGCTCCCATGTAAAATAGCCAGTAACGACCGTCTATTTTATAAATGCTTGGATTGTGACATGTATTACCATCAAAATAGCCCGGGCGGGGGGACAGTACTGTTGATACATATTTGTATGGGCCTTCCGGTTGGTCGGCTACGGCGTGTGCGATTTCACAATGCCCCAGCCATCCTTTCATTTCATACTTTTTTTCCCAACGTGAATAAAATACATGTACTTTATTCTTTTCATCTATAATTGGTGCACAACACCACACATAATAATTATCGTCTTCCAAGATGCGTCCCATAGGTTCCAGACGTTCAGCAAAAGAAGAAATAGCATCTGCTGGATAGTTCTTCGGCTGGTCAAGACTTTGGGCTTGTGCCGACGCAATCTTTAAAATAAAGAATAATGCATAAAAAAGGATGTGTTTCATAATTTCTGTGATATTTATATATGATTAATAATTCTTTTAGACCTGTATGACAAAATTAGGTTGATTCTGCAAATAGCTATGATGAAAAAATTCCATTTTGTATGTAGTTTTATCCACAAATAGCGATATTATGGTTGTAAGGTATTAGATATGGAACTTTGTTACAAATACTTTTTCTTATAGTAGCGCACTCTTGACAAAGCCTTTTTAATTTTGTATATTTGCAAGCGGAAAGATTAATGGATAAAGAATTTAAAAAAGAATGAAAATAGAATAGTACAATATTATAACAATATATCAGAAGCTCCTTACAATAGTTAAGCTGTGAGAGTTACCGTATAAGCTAAAGGCTGCAAATCTTTATAAGGTTCGCAGTCTTTTTTGTTATGAAAAAGTACAGGGAGAACCTTAAAATCGAAATTTATAATTTATAATAAACTTGGATACCGTTTTTAATAAACTCCTCAATAGTTTATTAAAAACAGAAAGCTTGTCTATTAAAGATAAGTCATTTTTTTTCTTTATGTGAAGGAGGAGGATAATACTTATTATGATGTAAAATGACAGAAGTGAATTTAAGTGACATGATTGTAAAAACAATGGAGCATTGTACACAATTCAATGCTCCATATTACATCATAATGCAATAATAAAAATAGATTTTTATTGAGCTATCACACCTGCCCAACTGGAAGAGAAGCGGAAGTTACCGACATTTCCGGTCAAATCATCGCGGTTCCTAAATGAAATAGAACGAATCCCCCCTTTTAATTTGTTATTATCTTCGTCCCCCTTCGCTACCACATCGGGTTGAGGTTCTTCTGCTGTTAAGGCTGGGTCTACAAATAATGAAACCTCGTTCTTTTTATAATCCAGTTTGAGAACCAATAGATGCGTCTTATTAAGCGCATGGCTTTTGAAGGATTCTGCATTAACTCTTAACAGATTAGTCCCGAATCGGATATGTTCATCGTCTATCTTACCGACATATACTCTGGCACGCAGATTACCGCCAGTATGAACAGGGGAAAGAGCAATGAAATCGCCTAAGCGACTGGAAGCGACGGAGGAAAAGTTTGCCAAAAATGAAAGGTATAAAGTTCCCCTGCAATAGTCATTCTTTTCAGAAATGGAATATACGCTAAATCTTGAACCTTTCACATTTTCCGGGAGTTCTCCTATTTTGATAGATACTCCTTTTTCCGTATATCCCTCATAACTGAGCTCTTGTCCGGTAATGGGACTACCGGCATTCTTGTCAGTTTGGGAAGAGAATGCTTCACACCAGGTATCTATTTTTATCGGAGCATCAGCTTTATTATATGTAGCTTTTTCCAATTTATCACCTTGTTTATATCCATTTAGCAGATTGCTTTTTAATACTTGTGCGTTGCTTGATAATACAAAGGCTGCCAGGCTTAAAATTAATACTGATCTTTTCATAATGCTATAATTAAATGTGTTGATAATTTTTTCTGAGACAAAATTAGTCTGAACTTTTTATTCCGACTAGTGAAAAAATTCCATTAAACATGTACATATGTTCACAAACACATAAATATATTTATTAATCTTCGTTTATTTCTGTTTCTCTTATGCCCTCTTGGTATCTTTTCTGATAACTGGAAGGAGAGATGCCAAATTGAGCCTTAAAACATCTGCTGAAATAGAACGGGTCATTGATGCCGACCATATAAGTTACTTCAGATACGGTATATTTCTTGGTTGACAACAATTCAGCAGCTTTCTTCATTCGCATGATACGAAGATATTCTTTGGGAGTATATCCGGTCACTCCACGCACTTTACGGTAAAAGATGGTGCGACCCAGTGACATCATAGAAGCAAAATCATCGGCAGTAAATTCAGGGTTAGTCAGTTGTTCTTCCACTATCTTGGTCAGATTTTCGACAAACTCCTTGTCTTTATCCGATGTACACATCACAGGACGTTTGGCTGACAAGTCATTGGAAAACTTCTCCTTTAGTTTGTCACGCTGTTCTATCAGTTTGAATATGCTTGCCAGTAACAGTTTGGTACTGAAAGGTTTTGTTATGTAAGAGTCTGCACCGCTTTTCACTCCTTCCAGATGGCTTTCCGCTGCATTCAGGGCTGTAAGTAGGATTATAGGAATATGACTGGTACTAAAGTCACTTTTTAGTTTACGGGTTATCTCGAAACCATTATATCCAGGCATCATGACATCGCTGATAATGAGGTCTATATCATTATTATGGGCATACTCCAGACCATTTTTTCCATCCGCTTCGGCAGCAACCTCGAAATATGGGGTCAGTTCTTCTTTCAAGAATTCCCGTACGTCATTGTCATCCTCGATAATAAGTATTTTCCGTTTGTTTAGAGGACCCTCTTGATCAGATGCGTTCAGTTCTGTTTTTAGTTCTTTCTCTATATTTTCTACTTCTTTATCTATTTCTTCTTCTGATTCAGAGTGAGCATTTTCCTCATTAAGAGCAGAAAGCGAAGGATGGTTTTGTGCTTCTTCTTTTAATATGGCATTTTCAGGAATAAGGAAGTCGTTAGATTGATAAATGGAAGAATCAGTAGGTAAAGTTACAATGAAAATAGAACCACCTGACGGATTTTCTTCATAGCAGATGTTCCCTTTGTGAACATGAACCAGTTCATGGGTAAGATGTAAACCTACTCCTATACTGTCGCTAGAAAAACTGCTTTGCATGAAACGTTTAAACAGCTCATTACGTTTTTCTTTGGGTATGCCTACACCTGTATCCGTTACTTTCATGATTAATAGCTGTTTCTGTTTATCAATATAAATGCTGAATTCTATCTTTCCACCGGAAGGAGTATATTTGAAAGCATTTGATAAAAGATTGTAGGCGATTTTGTCGATATTACCTTTATCAATATACATTTTGTATGAATTGACGGATGGTATAAATTTGAAATCCATATTCTTGGATTCGGCTGTATCCTGAAAGCTTAGGTAGATTTCATATAAGAAAGCGATAACGTCAGTTTCTTCAAGTGAAAGGGCGAGTTTGTTGTTCTGCATTTTCCGGAATTCAAGTAATTGGTTGATCAGACGCAGCATACGCTGGGTACTTTTGTCCATTAGTTTGATAGAGTAACGTATCTCCTTGGGGATATTGTGGGTACGGTGGATTCTGTCCAAAGCCCCTTGTATTAGTGTAAGCGGAGTTCTGAATTCATGTGAGATATTGGTGAAAAATACTAACTTGTATTCTGTTAATTGCTTTTCTACTTTAATTTTATTCCGCAAGTTGTTAATATTCCTGATAGTACGATATACAAAATACATGATAATGCCTGCAATGAGTATGTAAACAAAGAAAGCCCATCCGGTTGCCCAAAAAGGGGGAGTTACTTTGATTTCAAGTGTCTCCTCGTTATCACTCCATATACCTGATACGCTGCAGGCTTTGACATGTAGATAGTAGGTACCTGCCGGTAAGTTTTTATAAGCTGCAAAGTTTAATGTAGAAGGAATACTCCAGTCATCGTCATATCCTTCAAGTTTGTAGCTGAACCTTGTATTAGTCGAAATGGGATAGTCAAAAGTGGAGAAGTCTATGACAAAGGAACTTTGGTAATATTTCAGACTGATGGCATCTGTATATGCCAGAGCGGCTGTCAATGGAGAGTCCATATCGGCAGGACGGACTGATATTCCGTTTAACTTTAAGTCTGTAAATGTAACGGACGGAATTTTCTCTTTGTTTTTAATTTGCTTAGTATTGAGTATTATAAGTCCGTGGTTGGTGCCGAAAGCCAAACGACCATCTTTTAATTTGGCACATCCTTCTGTATATACATTCCCCAATATATCATTAGAAAAGAAGTAATTGTTGAATATTTTGTTTTCCGGGTTAAAACAAGAAATCCCATATTCGGTGGATACCCAGATATTTCCTTCATCATCTTCAATGAAAGCTTGTACTACACTGTGGACAAGTCCATCATTGACCGTATAGTGAGTAAAGGATATATCTTTATAATCATTCTTTATATTGGCTACGCAAAATCCGATACCTGATTCGGCAATCCATATCCTGCCTTTCTTATCTTGTATAATTGATTTTATTTCATTGCTTTTCAGGGCATGGTTATCCAGATTGTATTGGTAAAAATCGTTCGGGTCTTTTATAATACGGTCAGGATCGAATACAAAAACACCTTCACTGGTTCCTACCCATATCCATCCGTTACGGTCTTCGCAGATAGTGCGGATTTCCTTTTGGCCATAAGTCTTATTGAAAAAATGCCGGAATATGTATTTGTCTTTTTTAGGAACAGCGAGATCAAGTCCTCCGCCGAACGTTCCTATCCACATACGTTGTTTGCGGTCTTGCAAAATGCAGAATACTGGATCGGCAGCTAAGGAATTTGTATCGGTTGCCTGATGTATATAGTGTTGGTCGTCTCCGACTTGGAGCCCTTTCCCGCGTGTTCCCAACCATATATTACCTTTACTATCCTCACATGCAGAATAGATATTTATATCATAATACTTTTTGCTTTTCTGTTTTGTTAGTTTATTATCGTAGATATATAATCCGCCTGCACGCGTTGTTATCCATACTTCGTCATCTTGCATGTGGGATATGAAGCGGATGGCATTTGCCCTGTCGATATTTAATTCACCTTCGGGATATACTTTTGCAGCCCCTTTATTTATGATTTCAATTTGGGATATACCGGAATATTCGCTACTTGTCCATAAATTGCCCGAGTGATCTTCTATTATATATTGAAGATAGTTTGAGGCGATGGGATTTGTATGATTGGCGGTTGCGGTAAAATGTTCCAGTTCTTTAGTAGTAGGATTATAGGCAAAAAGTCCGTTCCCATAAGTCGTTATCCATATAATGTCTCTGGAGTCATGATAGACATGATAGCGTTCGTAATCAATGAAATATGGAAGCTTTGACGATCTTACATCAATCTTTTTGACACTACCGGATTCTTTTTGAATATAGTTAATGTATCCAGTCTGATTATGAACCCAGTAGTTGTTGCGGTTATCTTTCACTACCAATCCATTACGGATATTGAGCTCTTCCGGAGCAATTCTGGTTGTATTGGTCTTGGGATTGAATAAGATTCCGCCTTGTTTGGTAAATAACAGCCATTCGTTACGTAATACAATATTGCCTGTTAGCAAAAAATCAGTTGATGTGGCAGTATTGGCAACTTTCGTGAGGTGCTGCTGGTTGTATTTCCAAATAAATCCCTCTGATGTTATGAAATAAATAGTATTATCAATGACTGCGCTTTGAAGGAAGTAGTGAGTCGAATCTATACATTCGAGCGTGTTATCTTTAAGTAAATACAGCCCTTTTCCTGTACCAATCCAAATGGAATTTGAATCAAATACACTAAGAAAACGTATATTGTCGGATTTTAGTTTATGGTTGTCGGTAGAATATGTTTCCGAACTGAATTTGTTGTTTTTATAAGTAATTTTCCGGCAGCCTTGCACCCTTCCCCAAAGCCATATATCCTTATTAGGGAGGATTGTGACTTCATTATAACGGTCTTTCATTTCTCCTTTGCCGGTGAAATCTACAAAACAGTCTTTTTTCAAATCATAACAACTGATTTGTTCCGCGGAAGTTGTAATCCATAGGAATCCGTCAGAGTCTTCCTGTACACTTCTGATACGATGATCCGCTAATGACAGTTCTTCACCGCTCTGGGGACGGAAAGTAACAAATGAATTTCCATCATAACGGCTCAGGCCATTTAAAGTAGAAAACCAAATGAATCCTTTGCTGTCTTGATAGATATGCCTGATAGAATTATTGGCTAATCCGTCAGTGGCAGTCAGATTCCTAGCATGTATTTCTATGGAGGCGTTTGCCGGATATATAATACATGTACATATAAAAAAGAAAATTGTAGCTTTAATGAAGAATCTCATACTTGTATAGTGATAATAATGATTGTGTTTTTTTAGATTTGCGGTAAAGATAGATAAATAGCACGTAATTTTAAAGTTTAAATTCAGACTTTTGCATTGAATTTCTTGAATAACCTGAAAAAAAGAAAGAGGGACTATATAAGAATGTTCAGGTGGACAAATGTGCATGGTATATGGAGAAAAATGCATGAGCAGCTTCATGTATGCCGCTATATTTGCTGTTGAATTGATAACTGGATTTTGTATTACCATGGTTTATGAGATTGTATAAAACTAATATTATTAAATGAAAACTAGAATGTATGAAAAGCACTGTTTGTGAGATTAGCTGTTGGAGAAGAAAATATATATTTTTCTTCTTGATGATGATTTCGGCTCTCCATTCGGTCACAGTATTTGCACAAAAACGTACCATATCCGGTACGGTGGTTGATGAACGAAATGAACCGTTGATCGGGGCAACTATTGTAGCAGAAGGGAAGTCTGGAATGACAATTACCAATGTGGATGGCAAATTTACTCTTACAGTTCCTGATAAAGCTAAGACAATTGAGGTGTCTTATTTGGGATATGCTTCACAGACTATTTCTAGAGTGTTTTTGCCATCAGGATGAGCGAAAATGACGTGCAAATGGACGAAGTGGTTGTAATCGGTTATGGTACAGCCAAAAGGGGGAATGTGACCGGGGCCATTGCCAAAGTTGATGCAGCGAAACTTGAAGACCGTCCGGCACCCAATCTTGCCTCTTCATTGCAGGGGCAGTTGGCGGGAGTAGAAGTACGGTCAACTAATGGTGCGCCGGGATCAGAATTACAGATTCGTGTGCGCGGAGCTGCTTCCATTAATGCGGATGCCACTCCTTTATATGTAGTAGATGGAATTCCGATAGATGATTTGGGAAGTATCAACCCAAATGATATTCAGTCGATTGAAGTTTTGAAAGACGCTTCATCTTCTGCTATTTACGGTTCTCGTGGTGCTAATGGTGTTGTTTTGATTACAACTAAAATGGCTAATAAGGATGATAAAGTCCGGGTACAGTTTTCTGCTGCATTCAGTATCCAACAATTGGAAAAGAAAATAGATGTACTAAGCCCGGAAGAGTGGATCACTTTCCGGACTGCCTATAACAATAGTAGATACCTTGCTGCTTTAGGAGGAAAAGGAGCTACGGCAGATGATGATTGGGATACCCGTTATGCCTTGAATGGTAATCGGGTAAACTATGAGTATATGAATGACCCGCGATGGACACAGCCCGGTTACGGTGGATTAAGACTAATTGACTGGCAGGATGAATTTTATCGTTTGGCTCCGATGCAGAATTATCAGCTTTCTGTTTCAAATGGTAGAGGGAATACTCAATACCGGCTTTCTCTGGGATATATAGACCAGCAAGGTATTGCTATAGAGAGTGCTTACAAACGTTTGAATCTGCGGGCTAATGTGGAGACAAAATTGTATGATCGCATCACTTTAGGCGTTAATATGGCTCCGTCAATGGACTGGAAAGATGGTGGGCGTGTGGATGGCAAAGATCAGCAGGCAAATCAGGTTTTGACAATGTGTCCAGTTGCAGAGCCAGATGCTGGGATATATTCCGGTGCGGAACCTTATGCCTCTTATTTATGGTCTAGTACAAAAATCAGCCCTATTGCTTATATGGAGCAGGTCACCAATCATATCGAAACGGCCCGGTTGAATTCTTCAGCTTTTATCAGAGTCAATATTATTGACGGATTGAGGGCGGAAGTGAAAGGTGCGTATGATTTTACAAGCCGTCAGACTCGCACTTTTACTCCGAGTTCGGTAATTAAGAACTGGACGGATGGTGAAGGGTATCATAGTTCTGCCAACCGTATAGATATACGGTCATCCAAATATCTGTTGCAGGCTGTATTAAATTATGATAAGAAATTAGGCAAGCATAATATTGCCGCTATGGCAGGTTATTCAATGGAAAGTTCTTCGGGAGCCACTACAAACTTGTCTGCGCAACAGTTCCCGGATAATTCACTTGAAGTTTTCAACCAAAGTGATGAGGCTATAAAAGTTGCGTTAGCTACCTTGTCAACTCCCAATCGCTTATTATCCTATTTCGGGCGTGCCCAGTATGAATATGATAACCGTTACCTGTTGACAGCAAGTATTCGTCGCGACGGTTCTTCACGTTTCGGAAAGAATAATCGTTGGGGGATGTTTCCTGCTGTTTCTGCTGCCTATCGAATCTCTAACGAGAAGTTTTGGCCGGAAAAGTTTGTGGTCAATCAAATGAAAATACGCGGTAGCTGGGGTATGAATGGAAATAATTCTATTTCTACTAACGCTGCTATCGGGCTGATGGGTAGTTCCAACTATTCAATTGGTGGAAGCCTGACCAATGGTTTTGCTCCCTGTTCAATTGATAATAAAGAACTTGGATGGGAAAAGACACACAGTTGGAATGTTGGTTTGGATTTGGGATTTTTTGATAACAGGATAACTCTTGCTGCCGATTATTATGATAAAACGACTAAAGATTTATTATATCAGGTTTCTGTTCCTGGTACAATGGGATTCACACAAGCATGGGGGAATATCGGTAGTATAAAAAATAAAGGGTTTGAGATTGAACTGACTACCCAAAACTTGACAGGAAGGTTCAAGTGGACTACTTCTTTGAATATAGCTTATAATAAGAATAAGGTGTTGAGTTTGGGAGAAGATAATAGTACGGTTTTCATTGGATGGGATAAATCGAATACACAGGTATTGATGGTTGGACAACCTTTGAGGGCATATTATATGTATGATGCTGTAGGAGTGTATCAGTATAAGGAAGATTTGAGGAAATATCCTACAATGTCCAATTCTATCCAGGGTGATGTGAGATACCGTGATGTGAATGATGACGGTAAGATTAATGACCAGGATCGTACGTTGGTTGGTAAACCGGATCCCGATTATACTTTTGGTATGACAAATACCTTTAAATATAAAGATTTCGACCTGTCTGTATTACTGACTGGACAGACAGGGGGAATGATATATAGTCTGCTCGGTCGTGGCATGGATCGTCCGGGTATGGGAGCATCTATCAATGTATTGTCACGTTGGGAAAATATGTGGGTTTCCGAGGAACAGCCGGGTGATGGGAAAACTCCCGGTATTAATAACTCTAATACAGGTTCACTGTACGATACCCGCTGGTTGTATAGTACCGATTTTATTAAAATTAAAAACGTAACGCTGGGCTATCGTATTCCCATCAAAAATAAGAAGATAATTAATTATGCCCGTGTTTATATTTCGGGAGAAAATCTTCTGATGTGGGATAAATATGAAGGTGGTTATTCTCCGGAAGTAAATAATGACGGAAAGAATAGTGACTATGATTACGGTTCATATCCGCAGGCTAGAACTATTACTTTAGGGGTAAATGTAACATTCTAATAAAAGAAACTATGAAACTATATCAATATATACTAAGTGGAGCTATGAGTATGGGATTGTTATTCTCTTCTTGTAGTGACTGGCTAGATGTCACTCCGGTAGATACCCGTACTACTGAAAACTTTTATACGACCCCGTCGCAAATGGAGCAAGCGTTGATAGGAGTATATAACGGACTGCTTCCGTTGTCGACTTATGCTTTACTTATGTCAGAGGTTCGTTCGGATAATACATGGTGCGGAGAACTGAGTACGGCACAGCGTGACTATATGGACATCAGTTCTTTTAACCCTAATATATCGACCATTGCAACAGTTCGGGATGCATGGAATGACTTGTTTGAGATTGTTTCGCGTGCCAATTTGTTTTTGTCCAAGGTAGATGGGGTGAATTATACTATTGAAGGAATAAAGGAACAACAAATAGGAGAAGCGCGTTTTTTGAGAGCATTAGCTTATTTTGATTTGGTTCGTTATTACGGGCGTGTTCCTTTGACGCTTGTTCCTCAGACTATTTCAGAAGCAATGTCGACTCCGCAGTCGGAGGCTGTAGAAATTTATGAGAAGGTTATTATTCCTGATTTGGAATATGCTGTCGGAAGCCTGACGGAGGAACCGAAGGATTATCTAGGAAGGAAATCCGCCAGTGGCCGTGCAACATTGACTGCGGCAAAGGCATTGTTAGGAAGAGTTTATCTGACAATGGCGGGATTTCCTCTGTATGATGAAACTAAAAAGGAACTCGCTAGGGAGCTTCTTGAAGAAGTAATTGATTATGCGGATGCAACCGGTAAATTTTGGGCTAAAAATGCAAGTGAATGGCAAAGAATGTGGATAAATGAGAATGATAATAAATATCACATCTTTGAAATTCAATATATAGTCGCTAAAGATTATGGTAATCCGATGGTATTTCACTCCGTGCCTCGTTTACCTTCGAAATATGTTACTCTTGAAATGTCCGGTAATAGTATTGCTTGTGCGAAGGGGCTTGATAATTTATTGAAAGAGGAACAAGATGAAGAAGGACATTTTCTTGATGTACGGTGTCTGGCTACTATTGATACGACCAAGTTTGTGAATGATGACAATCCTAATAGTGTGACGAAATATGCAGGTGAGGATTTCTTTATCAAATTCCTGGAACATAAAATGAAAAGAGAAGCATTGGGGTATGATGATATTAATGCGCAGATAGTGGATCGTACTTATTTCCCTCTGAATTTCCCGTTGATTCGTTTGGAAGATGTGATGTTGATGTATGCCGAGATTGTAGGTCCAACTTCAAAAGGGGTTGATATGGTCGACAGGATACGGCGGCGTGCAGGAATACCGGTATTGACAAATGCCGAAAAGGAACCGGCTGCATTCCGGGAATGTGTTGACAAGGAGAGACGGAGAGAGTTGGCTTGTGAAGGAATCCGTTGGCATGATTTGGTACGTCATAATAATCTTCAAGCTGTTCGTGATAAATTTCAGGAATATGCAGTGGATGCCAATGGTAATGTCATACGTCCGACTTTGTTATTGTATATCCGGCAAATAAAGGATGGAACTTATCTCTATCCTATTCCCGATTCGCAGATGAAAGTGAAAGAGGGGCTGTATGTACAAAATGAAGCGTATCGTTAAAAATTGAAGTAAATGTAATAAATATAGGATAGGAAAATATGAATAAAAGTTGTTTGATTGGTTTTCTGATGTGCTCTGCGTTCTCACTTGTTGTACAAGCAGCGACAGATGGGGCGCATATAACAAAGACAATTTCCCAAATTGAACGTAAAAAAGGGATAAAACGTACTATACAATATCGTCCGGATGGTAATGATTTTGTTTGTGTGAACGGCAAGAATCGCTATACTCGTGCATTGTACGGAGGTATTACAGACTTTAGGATTGAAACGAGCGACCGGCCTGTGTTTGCTACTTATAAGCCGAAGGATAGTAAGCATATCTGTTTTCGCTTGCAATGTGGTAATCAAAGTATAGCCCTTGATTCTTTAAAATTTTGTGAGGCCAGATACAGGGCGGGAAGGCGTACTTATCGTCTGACAGATCCTTTGTTGGGCAAAGGTGAATTAAATATCTCCGTACTGGCATTTCCTGACGCAGAAGGAGGGATATGGCGGTTTACAATGAAGGATATGCCGGAGGGGGCTCTTTTACATTGCTATATTTCAGAGATTAGAGCGAAGAATTTAAGCCGCAATGGTGATATGGGTGCTGATCGTGCTGATAGTTTTGATGCTCCCCAACTTCCGAAAGAACAGAAACATTATAAATTGAGTTTGGATGGAACGACTGCTTATATTGTTGTGGAAGATCAGGAGTTACGTTTACCAGCTCTTGTTGAAGGAACTTCCCTATACGATAAGTCTGAAAAGTGGCGTTCGGAGATAGAGTCATCTCTTCAGATTTCTACTCCGGATCCCTATTTTAATCCATTGGGAGGGGCTTTGGCGGCTGCCGCTGATGGAATATGGGATGGCAAAATATGGCTTCACGGCGCTATTGGCTGGCGTTCGCAATTAAATGGCTGGCGTGCTGCTTATATCGGTGATTTTATTGGCTGGCATGATAGGGCTCGTACGCATTTCGATTCGTATGCAGCAAGTCAGGTTACGGATGTCCCTGCGACAATACCTCATCCTACACAGGATACTGCTTTACATTTGGCACGTTCGGTAAAAAAATGGGGTACCCCGCATTACAGTAACGGGTATATTTGCCGTACTCCTTACCGAAAGGATCAAATGCATCATTATGATATGAATCTTTGCTACATTGATGAGTTGCTCTGGCATTTCAACTGGACCGGCGATTTGGACTATGTACGTAAAATGTGGCTTGTATTGACTAGTCATCTGGCATGGGAAAAATTGAATTATGACCCTGATAATGACGGGCTGTATGATGCTTATTGCTGTATTTGGGCCAGTGATGCACTTTATTATAACAGTGGAGCTGTAACTCATTCGTCAGCGTATAACTATCGTGCTAATAAATTGGCCGCTATGCTGGCTGAAAAGATAGGGGAAGATGCTACTCCCTATGAAAAAGAGGCGGATAAGATATTGAAAGCGATGAATGAAAGGCTTTGGATAAAAGATAAAGGGCATTGGGCCGAGTTTCAAGATTTCATGGGGCATAAGCGTTTACATGAAAGCGCTGGTTTGTGGACTATCTATCACGCGATAGATAGTGAAACAGCCGATCCTTTCCAGGCTTATCAGGCAACCCGGTATGTCGATACCTCTATTCCGCATATTCCGGTATTTGCAGATGGGTTGGATCGTGATTATGAAACATTATCCACTACGAACTGGATGCCTTATGTGTGGAGTGTGAATAATGTGGCGTTTGCCGAGGTGATGCATACTGCGCTTGCTTTTTTTCAGGCAGGGCGTGGAGACGATGGTTTTAATTTGTTGAAAGGTTCTATTCTGGATGGGATGTACCTTGGGAAAAGTCCTGGCAATTTCGGACAAATAAGTTTGTATGATGCTGTTCGCCGGGAAACTTACCGTGATTTTGCAGACCAAATAGGTATAACATCCCGCACTTTGATACAGGGCTTGTATGGCGTTTCGCCGGATGCTCTGAATGGAAAATTGGTGATCCGCCCGGGATTTCCTATGGCGTGGGATAAGGCGTCTATGTCAATGGCTGATTTAGCTTATGAATTCTTACGTAAGGGTGATATGGATATTTATAATGTGACACAACGTTTCAAAGAACCATTGGCCTTGACGTTGCAAGTGAATGCAGTGAAGGATAAGATCCGTTTGGTAAAGGTGAATGGAAAAGCTGTGAAATGGAAGACGGAAGAAGCTGCGAATGGGTATCCTCTGATTGTTGTTTCTGTACCGGCTGTCACCAAAGCTGAAATCGAGATTCAATGGGAAGGTAATGTCTTACAACAGATTGCAAATGATGAAATTGTTACTACGCTGGAAGGACAGGTAGACTTGAACGCTCCTCAGGGTATTTCGTTTCTTAAAGTATATGACCCGCAAAATGTTCTGGTAACGAAGAAGGTAAACACAACCAAGCTTTCGTCGAAAGTGAATAAAGATAAGAAAGGACATCATACTTTCTTTGTGTACACTCGTCAAGGGAATATGGAATGGTGGCAACCTGTCAATGTCTATGTCAATGTTCCTCAAGTCGTATACAATGGATTTGAAAATATTGAAACTGGTAAATGTCGTGTGGTAAACATGGATAAGCAGTTTAATTCTTCTGTAGCGGATATTTTTAAAAATGAGTATTTATCTCCACGTTCTCCTTATACAACTTTGCAGTTACCGACTCAGGGAATTGGAGAATGGTGCCATCCATTGCTGACTGCTGAAATTGATGATTCCGGCTTACGTAGCTTGGTGAAGGATAATATGTATAAAACTTCACTTGGTATTCCTTTCCGTGTAATGAAAGAAGGTAACAATATCGCTTACACTTCTTTATGGGATAATTATCCGGATATGGTGAAGGTTCCTCTCTCTGGAAAAGCTTCCCATGCTTATTTGTTGCTTGTAGGGAGCACCAATCATATGCAGTGCCGGATAGCCAACGGAATTGTACGTGTATATTATACAGATGGAACTTCAGAGGTGCTGGAATTGGTAAACCCTGATAATTGGTGTCCGATTGAGCAGGACTTTTATCTGGATGATTTTGCTTTTGATGCTCCCAGACCTCGCCCGTATCGGTTTCATTTAAAAACAGGAATCGTGAGTCGTGATTTGGGAAAGGCTTTGAAACTTCGCGGATCTGCCGACCGCAGATTTGAAGGTGGCGCCGGTGTCATGCTGGATATTCCGTTGGACAAGAATAAGACTCTGAAAGAACTGACATTGGAAACCGTTGCTAATGATGTAGTGATTGGATTGATGAGCGTAACATTACAATAACAGTCTTTATTCCGAAAATATAACTTGTTAAATTATAGTCTTATGAAAAGAAAAATGCCATTTATTGCTGCATTGTCTATCTTATGTTGGGGATGTAGCAGCTATGATTACTCCGGCGATGATATCGTCGGGGTGAAAGCGGCAATCTCGGGAACAATCACGGAGGTTGTGGAGAAGTCCCGGACTGTTGGTACTACGTGGACTGATGGTGATCGTATAGGGGTAACTTGTGAAGATGATGTAAATATTTCCTATAAATATACAGGAAATTTATCTTCGTTTGCAGCATTTGACGAGAATCAGTCTATTTATTTCCTGGGAAAACAGGAACATGTATTGTCCGCCTATTATCCATTTACGGAGACTTCCGTTATGGTTGCCGATTGTATAACAGTGGAAACGACTTCGGATAAACAAACACAGGAAAAGCAAATGTCCATTGATTTTCTTTATGCGACTACGGAAGCCGGACGGAACAATCCGGATGTCAACTTTGCTTTTTCGCATCAGATGAGCAGGATTGATTTTTCTTTTGAAGGAAAAGACGGTTTGACGTTGGATGACATAACTTATACGTTGATTGGCTTGAAACTTAAAGGAACTTTCAATACAATAGACGGCACGACCGCTGTTGTCGAAGATGCACCGGCTTTGGCGTTATCTCAGAAGGTTATGGCCGGTGAAAATATGCGGACTTCATTGATTGTATTTCCTCAAAAAGTTTCAGAGGTTACTTTTGAGATAGAAATGGGCGGGAAATCTTTTATCAAGAAGATTGGTGAGATGGACCTGGTTCCCGGACACATACATCCGTACACTGTAATAATCAGTGAGAGGGATGAAACGATTTATGTAACTGTCGAATCTGGAGAAGTTCAGGGATGGGTTGAAGGAGATCGTCAGGAAATTAATACAAGTGACGGTAATACTATTACAGGAGTTGAACCAGGAGATGTACAATGGGATGGGGGAAATACTCAAACTATTGTGAGTCAGGGGGGCAGGTCAATAAGTATGGAGTTATATGATAATTAAACATTTAAAAGAAGAAATATTATGAGATATTGTAAATTCATTTTTGTAATTTATGTATTGCTCGGTTCTTTTCTGATGGTGGCATGTTCGCAGGATGAGGATGCCAAGCTGGCCGTCAATAGTAATATATTAAAGATTGAGGTGGTTGATTCCAGTATTCAACAAAATGGCAATGTAAGTCGTGCTGTCACTGATGTGACTTACAAGACAACTTTTTCGGACGGGGATGCGATTGGTATTTTTGCGGTAAATAGTGATAAGGAAGTTTTCATTAAAAATGTCCTTGCGACGTATAATGATGGAATATGGGGAATTGACGGAGGACGTCTTTCGTGTACGGAAGATTTGGAAACCGTGACTTTTTATGCGTATTATCCTTATAAGGAAAATATAACTATAGATATGACGAAGGAGGATCCGTTTGAAACGATTGTGGGGAACTGGACTGTTGACACAGATCTGAGTGGTGACAGATATACAAATAATGATTTAATGACAGGGGAGGCTTCAGCAGACGGAAGTACAATAACTTTTGTAATGAATCATCGGATGGCCTTGATGGTAGCCGAACTGCCTTCTGTTACTTATAATTTCACTAATGAGGTTTCTCCTGAACTGCCATCTTACAGTGTATCTTTGAGAGAGGTGAAATTTTCTATTGGTGAGCAGGTGATCATTCCTTATTATGATAAGGAAACAACGACTTACCGTGTTTTGGTAAATCCGACAAAAAAAGTAGAGCAAATAGGAGGAAGTTTTATCAGTTCAGTAGACAACGGGCTTAAAAAATACTCGATAGATGCGACAAAGTTGAAAGCCGGAGAGTATATTTATTGTGAGATAGACGGAGGACTGCAAACTGTGGATCATGAGTTGAAAGTGGGTGATCTGATATATTCTAATGGCGCGTTGGCTTCTGTTGACGATAATGCTCCTGTTAGCGATGATTGTGTAGGAGTCGTTTATTTTGTTGGTAATCCGATGCCTTCTGTGTTATATCCTTTTACAGAAGATAATGAATTTACTTATTCTGAACGTCAGGATGCATTATTGCGTGATCATCCGGGCTGTACCCATGGATTGGTTTTGGGGCTGAAAGAGAATACCAATATTGTTTTTGGGGAGAAAGATGAAATAAGAGTTTGGTATCGTACAGAGTTTGCCGAAAGAAATTCCTATATTGATTTAAGTCCGATGGGATGGGATGGATCGGCGTCTACCGGAACATTGAATGGTACGTCGAGGGATCAGCGATTAGGGTATAATCACACGGAAGTAATTAAAAAATATGCGGAAGCAAAGAATAAGTCACTTTTAGTGAATTCCTTGAATAACTATAATTTGGTTGCTCCGAGTATTTCTTCCGGTTGGTTTATTCCTTCTGTCGGTGATTTGAGGGCAATGGTAACTAATTGGGAAACGATGAATACGCAGTTGGGAAAAATAACAGGTAGTGACGGACTGAAAAATGACATGTATTATTGGTCGTCTACAGAGCGTAATAATACAAGTATATTTGGAGTACAGTTGACAAGCAGTGGAAGTACCAAAGTTGATGGATTGAAATACGACAGACCTGGAGTAAGCTCCCGATATGTATTTGCTTTCTGATATTTATTGAGGTAAGGAAATGATAGAGTTTTGAATAGGGTTAGTTTTATAAAAAGCGTGTATGTTCTTTGCGGAAAGCATACACGCCTTTCTTTTTTATTTGTTCAAGTCAGAACCGATATAGTAACCCGGATGAGTGGGCTGGTTGTAACCTATGTTCTGATGTGTAGCGCTTAAACGATATAAATGGTCGTCCATTAGAGGATGGAAACGATAGTCGGTTTCAAAATCAGTAGTAAAGATTCTTAGCTCTGTATCATTTTCATCAACGAAGATAACTTCTTCCCGCCAGTCTCCCCAAATATCGCCATAAAAACAGGCATTGTTTTTGGTTCCGCTGGCTGTTTTTACACCCCAATCGCTGCCATTGAACAAACGTCCGTCGGTATAGCTGTGAATAACGAGGTAATCAAGCATTTGCCTGTTTAATGATCCACTCCACCAGATTGTCATATTGTATGATGTATCACCACCTTTGGCTATAGGTGCCCTTTTACCTGTCAGTTCATTTCCTTTGCAGGAATACATGACACCGTCCGGTTCTGACGACCAATATTCACATCCGGGACTGTCCGGATCAACATCTGCGACCATACAACGTCCTACGTCCTTGCCGTTTCCGGGAATATAATGTAATATCCTGCCCGTTCTGGCATCCCGGAATTCTGTTCCAATATTTCCATACTCCTTGGGTTCTTCATGGCAGACTACTACTTGATACCCTTCCTGTGTAGGATCAAATTTGCCCAAATGCATGGCATCACCATGTCCTAATTTTGTGCTATATAGCCCTTTACCGTTATGGTCTATGACACATGCCCCATATAAGACTTCGTCTTTTCCGTCATCATCTATATCTCCGACTGCTAAATTATGATTACCTTGCCCTATATAATCCGAATAGTTGTCAGCTGTATCAAAATGCCATCGCTCTGTTATTTTGTTATCAGTAAAATCTAAAGCTACAATCTGGTAGTTCTTATAATATCCTCTGCACATGAGTAGGCTTGGAATTCCTTTTTGAGATCTGAAGTGTCCGACTCCCATCAGAAAACGATCCATCCTGTTTGCCCAATTATCTCCCCAATATGTCACCCATTTATTTTTTTCACCACGGTAGATATAGTCGGTTCGGGCTACTTCCTTTCCGGTTCTGCCTTCAATGATAGATAAGAATTCCGGCCCTGTGATAATTCTGCCATAAGTGGCACTTTGGGGAGCCCTGTCTACATAGTCGGTTATTCCATCTTGGTTGACATCGCCTATTTTCGTTCCGTCCCCGAAAACGGTACCTTCGGAGGTGCGGACTGCGATCTCCGCCTTGCCATCTCCATTCAGGTCATATACAATGAAGGGAGTATAATGAATACCTTGCCGGATATTAGAGCCTAAATCGATACGCCATAAAAATGTCCCGGTTGTTAGCTTGTATGCTTCTAACAGGCAACTTCCGGGAGTAATTCCAATTCCCGTGCTACCATTGTCAAGAGGTGACACTTCACGTTTCAGAACCAATTCATAATCTCCGTCGCCGTCTAAATCGCCAATAGCTGCATCCGAAGCTTTATATACTAAATCGGGATATGGCAGATTATTATTGTTTAATGGGACCGTCCGGTAGAAGTTCTGTGCCATTTCCGGAGTAAAGTTACATGAACATAAAATATTATTGGTATTTGCTTGTCGAACTTCGTATTTGAGAATCTTATTAATGTTTGCTGTTAAATCTTTGTAATTAGAACTATTGATAATCGGAGTTTTGTTTAGCTTTTGGAATTTATAGTTACCTTCTTTGCGGTAGATATCAAAACCAATATCGTCCGGATCGGTGGAAAGCCATCTCCAGCTGAGTAGTACGCCTTTTCTTTCTATTCTTTCTGTTTCTTTATTAGGAAAGATAGTGTTATAACTTGCCACCATAGCACGATTTCTTAGAAACTCAACAACTTGCATATTATTGTTATCACCATTATCAGACACGGGAGGTGGTGTTGGATTTTGGACTGAATTATCACTACAAGCTGTGACAAAACTAAAAAATGTAAGCGCATAAAATAAGTTTTTCATAATTATATTGTTATAAAGATTGAATATTTTCTTTCTACAAAGGAAGTGGATTGGGAGAGTATTCACCTGCAAATTTGTATATAAAGGATGCATTTTTATCCTTATATCAAACTATTGTTATTATGAACTATGATTGTTAATGCTGGAATTTGTCTGATAATTGAAGTAGAAAAGACAAAATTCTATTCTTTACGTACGATATTACAGCTCCTATGGTATAAAAAACAGTAGCTTTGCTGCTACATAA
>ENA-ORSR01000404-ORSR01000404.1-human-gut-metagenome-genome-assembly--contig:-NODE-404-length-38485-cov-4.833620_pt1 | contig 38485 bp, 33 predicted proteins | sample MGYA00241901_ERZ509166 | MGnify/ENA primary metagenome ERZ509166 (study PRJEB26280, sample SAMEA2338860) | human gut metagenome | biome: human gut; feature: human-associated habitat; material: faeces... | reverse complement strand
CCAGCAACATCATATACTGTTCCTTCAACCACACCTGCTTTTACTTCTAATTTTTCAGCTCCTTTTGCAAATTTGCAAATAATTCTAGCTGGTGCTGTAGCGTCATCTTTAGAAATAGCAATAGCACTTGGTCCTTCTAAGTATTCGTTCAATCCTGCAAAATCAGTTCCTTCGAACGCTCTTTTCATCATTGTGTTTTTGCAAACTTTGTAGATGATTCCTGCTTCTCTTAATTGTTTACGTAATTCTGTATCCTGAGCTACAGTTAATCCACGATAATCAACTAATACAACTGATGCTGCATCTTTTACGTCCTCAGCGATTGCTGCAACGATTGGTTGTTTTAATTCAACTTTTGCCACGAATGGTGCACCTCCTTATAGATTATTGTGTACCGCCGTTCGAATAAAGATAAAAAATCCTCTCGCCATACGACAAGAGGACAGTAAATTCACATAATTCATCGAATTCAAATCTCCTCGGTAGGCGTTCACTACTTATGCCTTACGGCACCTACTGTCTTCGGCAGTTTTCTAATATAAGTTATCATATTTTTTTCTATATGTCAAGCTATTTTTGTAATTTTCCAATGGTAATTTCGAGGGATTTCCTCTGATTCAACCGAACGGCTGTAAATAGAAAGAATTATTGCCAAACTAAAATTTAGTAAGGCAATAATTCTTTTTGTATATTTTTGAATATCAATTATACTAATTTAGCTGGGTTAATTTTCACACCCGGTCCCATTGTAGATGTTAAAGTAACGCTCTTTAAGTACTGTCCTTTAACAGCTGCTGGTTTCGCTTTCATAATTGCATCAATAAGCGTCTGGAAGTTGTCCGCTAATTGTTCTTCTGTGAAAGAAGCTTTTCCAAGTGGCACATGGATAATGTTTGTCTTGTCTAATCTGTATTCGATCTTACCAGCTTTGATATCATTAACAGCTTTTGTAACGTCCATTGTTACTGTACCAGCTTTCGGGTTTGGCATTAAACCTTTTGGTCCAAGTACACGACCAAGACGTCCAACAACACCCATCATATCTGGTGTAGCAACTACAACATCAAATTCAAACCATCCTTCGTTCTGAATCTTCGGAATCAAGTCTTCTGCTCCTACGTAATCTGCTCCTGCTGCTTTTGCTTCTTCAGCTTTAGCATCTTTTGCAAATACTAAGATACGAACTTTTTTACCTGTTCCGTGTGGTAATACAACAGCACCACGGATCTGCTGGTCTGCATGACGTCCGTCACAACCTGTTCTGATATGAGCTTCAATTGTCTCATCGAATTTCGCTACTGCAGATTTTTTAACTAATGCAACTGCTTCTTCTTTGTCGTAAAGATTTCCTCTTTCGATCAATTTCGCAGCTTCTACGTATTTCTTTCCTCGTTTCATATTCAATAACCTCCTAGTGGTAATATCGGGAGAGCCCCTCCCACGTTACATGTTTACAATTTTACTCTTCTACTGTTACACCCATACTTCTGCATGTTCCTGCGATCATGCTCATAGCAGCTTCCACTGTTGCAGCATTTAAGTCTGGCATTTTTAATTCAGCGATTTCCTGTAACTGAGCTTTTGTGATTGTAGCCACTTTTGTTTTGTTCGGAACTCCTGAACCTGATTTTAAACCACATGCTTTTTTGATCAAAACTGCTGCCGGTGGTGTCTTTGTGATGAAGCTGAAGCTTCTATCATTGTAAACTGTGATAACTACAGGGATGATCAAATCACCTTGATCTGCAGTTTTAGCATTGAATTGTTTTGTAAATTCAACAATGTTTACACCATGTTGACCAAGCGCTGGACCAACCGGTGGTGCTGGAGTTGCCTTTCCAGCTGGAATCTGTAATTTAATATAACCTTGTACTTTTTTTGCCATTTTGTGTACCTCCTTGTGGTATTCGCGGGGATTTCCCTCCCACTTTTACTTGTTACATTTTTTTCACTTCTGAGAAACTTATTTCTACTGGCGTTTCACGACCAAACAATTCTACATTGATTACAAGACTTTGTTTTTGAGCATTCACTTCCTGGATTACTCCAACCGTATCTTTCCATGCTCCCTTGGTAACTTTTACAACCTCACCAATCTCAAAGTCTACAACAATGTCTGCATCCATAATTCCAAGAGCATCAATCTCAGCCTCTGTAAGCGGAACCGGTTTAGATCCCGGACCTACAAATCCCGTTACCCCTCTGGTATTTCTTACAACATACCAGGTGTCATCATTCATAATCATATGAATCATAACATAACCAGGGAACATTTTTTTCTGAGCTGCTTTCTGCGTTCCGTTTTTCATCTCAACAACTTCCAGCATAGGAACTCTTACTTCTAAGATCTGATCCTCAAGGTGTCTGTTTTCAATTGTCTTATCAATGTTTGCTTTTACTTTGTTTTCATACCCAGAATAAGTATGAACTACATACCATTTTGCTTCTGACATAAAATCACCTTTCATAATTGCTGGCAGCCATTACTTCACTAAGAAGTCGACACCATATTTTACAATGACATCAACAACCGCAATAATTGCTCCTAATACTATCGAGCACGCCGTAACTGCCACAGTCTGCTTAGCAAGTGTTTTTTTATCCGGCCAAATGATCTTTTTAAATTCTGCTTTAAGACCTTTGAACCAGCTTGTCTTTTTGGCTTTCTCTTTTTTTTCAGCCATTCCGTTCACTTCCTTTCCACAAACTATTTTGTTTCTTTGTGCATTGTGTGTGATTTGCAGAACTTACAATATTTTTTTGTTTCCATACGTTCCGGATGAGTTTTCTTATCCTTTGTCATATTGTAGTTACGCTGTTTACATTCTGTACATTCCAATGTGATTCTTGTGCGCACAACTTCCACCTCGCTTTATTTATTTCTTTTACGTGTTACATGGCAGTTTGCGAGACTGCCCAATTTTAGGCATAAAAAAAAGACCTACTTCCATTCGCTAGTACAGTGTACCATACCAGCGAATGGGCGTCAAGTCTTATTTTTTTATATCGATTTTCTCAATATGCCGATTTATTTTTTATTTTTTTCTCTTTTTGCTGATAATCACACCAACAATTGCACCGATTGCAAGAACTGCTACAACAACGATTCCTACAACTGCTCCTGTTGACATGTTATCTCCTGTTTTTGCAGCCTTCTGATCTGATTTTTTATCCTCTGAAGGCTTTTTGTCCGGCTCGGCTTTCGCTTTCAAGTTATCCTTTGCAACCTTCAAATCTTTTGCCGCTTTATCTACTGCCGCCTGATCTGCATTCTCATCGTTAAATACTGCCAATGCTTTGTCGTATGCTTTTTGCACTGCCTCTGCACTTTCTGCTGTATACAATGAGAAATCAAGTTTTTCTGTCTCTTTCAGCAAGTCTTCCAAAGCATCCTTATTCGGAATCAGTCTCAAAGCAAAGATTGCCTGCTGCAAGCTTGTATACGCGCTGTCCACTTCTTTTTGAGTCGCTTTCGGATTGTCGTATACTGTCTTCGCTCCTGCGAGGGCTGCTTTCAATCCTTCTACTGTGACAGGTGTATACTTTGTAAGGTCATAGCCTTCTGCCTTTTTAATCATTTCGAGAAGCTTCGCTTTATCAACTTCCACTACAGCTTCATCCTTCAAACCTTCAATTGCCGCCTTCAGTTCTGCAACCATTGCGTCTAATTCTTCCTGAAGTGCATTTCCTGATGCAAGCAGTTCCTCTGCTTTTTCGATTGCCGCATTCAATACTGCTACAGATTCCTCTGTCTTTCCTTCTGTCGAAGTCTTTTTCGCAAGATCCAGTGTCACTTTAAGATTTGTCGGGTTGCCGATAAATCCAAGGAGATGTACTCTGCTAAGAAGTAATTCGTAAGCTGCATCTACCTGTTCCTGTGTTGCAGCTTCATCTGCATTGACTGCCTCAGCATCTGCAAGCGCTTTTTCAAACGCTTCTTTTACAGCTTTAACAACCCACTGGTACTTTTCTTGTTCTTTTTGGCTGTTTGCGTATTCAATCAATGCAGTCAAGTTTGATTTGTCTGTTTTTTCAGGCTCTTCGTTTTTCTCAAACACTGCGTATACTGTCATATTTGCGTTTACGACTGTATCTTTTGTCACTGCATCGCCTGTTCCGTCTGCTTTTGTATTCCAGCCTACGAATGTGTATCCGTCTTTTGTCGGATCTGCCGGAAGTTTATCCCCGATTGCGCTTCCCTCTTCCACTACAGCTTCCTGTGTTGTTCCATCTACATTGAATGTAACTGTGAACTGTGCTGCATTTTCTTTGAATACCGCGTATACTGTCATATCTTCACTCACTACAGTATCCTTTGTCACTGCTTCGCCTGTTCCGTCTGCTTTTGTATTCCATCCTGCAAATGTGTAACCTTCTTTTGTTGGGTCTGCCGGAAGTTTATCACCAATTGCTTTTCCTTCCTCTACTTTCACAACCTGAGTTGTTCCGTCAATATTAAATGTTACCGAGAATTCCTTCGGTGTCGGATCCGGTGTCTCAGCTGTCTGAACTTCTACTCGAACCTCAGCTGCACTCATAAATTTATTTGTCTGGTTTCCAACGCCATATGTTTCTACACCTACCAAACGGATAAATTTCGTTGTTGTAGGAGTTTTTAATACTGCCTCTTTTGCTCCGTCTTCTACCGGCCACTCGCCTTCCGAAACAGACTTCCATGTCTCTCCGTCATCACTGCACTCTACACGGTATTTTGTTACTGTTCCATTCTTTTCTCCACCGTCCTGAGTATTACCGTTTTTTGGAGTATAGATTAATTTTGTTACTGTCTGTTGTTCTTCGAGTTCTAATTGGAACCAACGAAGATTTTCAGCAAGGCTTCCACCTTCTGGATTCCATGATGAGTGCCACCATGTTCCCATGTTATTATCCAACGCTTTTTCAGGTCCAAAGTTTGCCTGTGTACTTCCTGCTGTTGCAGTTGTTTTGCTTGGATCATAAATTTCTGTCTTTCCTGGCTGTGGTTCTGGATCTACTGCTACACCTGTTGTTCTGACACGAAGTTCTGATGCAGACATATGCGCATCATTTCCACTATCTGCATATGTATGAACACCTGTCAGACGTACATATCTTGCTTTTACCGGTTTGTTAAATAATGCAAGCTGCCAATCCGCATTATCTTTGTCCCAGTTGCCTGTAGAAACAACTTCCCACGCATTTCCATCCATACTGCATTCTACTTTGTACTCTGTAACAGCACCGTTTTGAGAATTTCCTTGTCTTCTCAAATAACGAAGTGCATCTACAGTTGGATAGTCTCCTTTGCTCTTTGGCTGCATCTCTAATGTAATGGCACGTTTTGCAACATCTGTTGCTTCTGTTGTATTCCAATTTGTATGCCAGTATGTAGCTGTATTATTATCTAATACAAATCTTGCTGGTCCTTCATTTCCCACTGCCGGTTCCAATGCACTTGCAGCTGTTACTGCCATCTGTGCCACTGGATAATCACGACTGTCATCTCCCGGAAGAATTGACTCTGCTTCGCCAAGTCTTACTTCAAATCTGTTTCTTACATTATGATCTTCTGATTCTATAATCATACGGATTACGTTATCTTGTACCGGCAATACAGTCAATGCTGCATTGTCTGCTGTCTTCGCTTCCACTTTCTTTGCATCTGTCTCTGGTGTAGAGTAGCTGCTCAACGCAAGTGCAGCTTCCGGAATTGCTTTTCCAGCAATTTTCACTTCTGCAAGTTTTGCAGTTGTGTTTGTTGTAAATGCACCAACCGCTTTCTTTAATTCAATTTCTGTAATACCAACACACTGATTATCTGCCGGACTTACTACTTTGAATTTCACAAATGTTGCTGTTGTAGGTGCAATCTCATATGTATATGCTTTCACACGATTATTTTCTGCACCAATTGTTTCAGTAGCTGTTACTTTCGTCCAGCTTTCTTCTTTTCCTGTCTCAGAAACATAGATCTCTGTTGTTCCGGCTGCTGGGAATTTCATTGCTCCATTGTCTCTTGAGAAATGAATCACAATCTGTCCGATTCTCTGCTGTGTATCATATTCAAATGTGATTTCCGCATCTTTATCACCTTTTTGAGTACTGTTTGCCCAGTTACTCCAACAGTCTTCATTCGGACCGCCATCACTGTTATTACCGATTGTTGTGCTTCCGTTCTTGATTGCATCTAATGTATCAGATTGGTCTTCCTGTGCAATATCCTGTGTTAATTTTGCTGCTCCGGATACACTGTCTCCAATCTCAATTGTCTCTTCAGCCACACGTACAGATGCTGTTACATTTAGCTCTGTTCCAAATACATCTGCAGTTCCGTTTACAGTAACAACTTCTCCTTTGTTTGCATATGCAGATGCTTCCTTATCTTCCCAAGTTACTGGGAATGCTGCTGAAAGGATTGTTCCATCTGCCATAACCGCCTGTCTTGAAGCCGGAAGTGTCGGTTTTGTATTCTGAACAGTTGTTGTTGAGTAGTTCAACAGTGCCGCAACTTCATCAATCATATTCACTACAACTGAGACCGTACAACCTTCTGCTGTTCCGCTTACAACAAAGCTTCCTGCTTTACTTACCTGTTCATCTGTCACTTCTCCCCATTTCACATCAACTTCTGCCGATGTTCCATCAGAGTAATTTGCTTTAACCTTAGCTGGAAGAACCGGTTTTTTACCTGTCTTTACATAATATGCTTTTGCATATTCAAAACTTTCAATATATTTTTCTGTTTCTGCAGATGCCTTTTCATTCACTTTTACAGTTGCAGGATCTAATCCCTCCGCACTTGCAGTCACTGAGATTTCTCCCGCTTTTTTGTCTGACTGAACGATTGCAACTAAAGAACCATTGTAAGCATTGCGGTTATCATCCTGATATGACTGGTGATCAGCCTGTTTACCATTGTCAACACCTACTAATGTACCGCCTTTTACATCAAATTTCACATTGTTCTTTGCTTTTGGAACAATGTTTCCATCTTTATCTGTCACATCCACTGTAACATACACAAGATCTTTTCCGTCTGCAGAAATTTCTTTTCTGTCAGCTGCTGCTTGCAATTTTTTCGCTTCTCCAGCTGTTTTTACAACAGAACGTCCTTTTGTATTTTTAATTACTTCGCCTTTTTCATTGTAAGCAACTGCTTCCAATGTTCCTGCTTCATATGGAACTTGGAATGTCATATACATATTATTATGTCCACTCTTGCCATTTACAGTCTGATAAGTGTATCCAGCATCAGTTGTTGTCTTTTCAAATTCCTGCGTTCCAACTACTTTTCCATTCAGTTTCAACTCAACTTTAGCAGCATCAGAATATACAACGACTTCAACTTTTCCACTTACATCTTTTATCAAGCTATCTTCATTCCATGTAGGAAGTACATGCAATGTATTCACATCATCGTTCCACTGACTCTGATAGAAATAGTAGCTGTCTTTTGGAAGCCCTGCTGTATCTACAATACCGAAATATGAGTTCTTTGGAGATGGCCAAGAACCTACCGCTCCCGGTCCTGTACCATTTGCAGGTGTTGGCTCTCCGAGATAGTCAAATCCGGTCCATACATATTCACCGGCAACGAAGTCTCTTGTAATAACATCATACCAAGCTTCACTTGCCAATGCTCCCCAGCCAACTTTTGATTTATCATAAGAAGTCAACTGCTTGTCTGAATCTAAAGTATTATTCCGTTTCGTTGTGTACACACCACGGCTGTTTACCGAAGATGCTGTCTCAGAGCCGTATAAATTCCACTTTGGATATAGTCTATGCAAGTTATCATAACTAGCTCCTCCAGAATAGTTTGTTCCAGATGCACCGCCTACTTCTGTCAACTGGTTTGCAATCTGAACATGCTCATAACCACCGTTCTTTACAGCGTTACTTCCAATTGTAAGAATTCTTGTATCATCAACTTCTTTCGCCCATTGAATCAATTCTGCCGCTTTTTCATCGTATCCACTTCCACCGGCTCCTTCTTGAATTTCATTTCCGAGAGACCACATAATGATAGAAGGCGCATTCTGTCCTCTTCCAACTGTTGCTTTCAAGTCAAATTCAGCCCATGTCATTCCATCTTCTGCACCAAGAATTTCATTTCCTTCTTCAATCGCTTGATTAAACCATGTCGCATAATCGTTGGAGTTCGTATTTTTGTGGAACATCCAGCCATCAAAGAACTCATCGATTACAATGATTCCCTTTTCATTACAAACATCGATCAAAGCAGATGCCGCTGGGTTATGTGTCACACGAATTGAGTTACATCCCATTTCTTGAAGAATCTCAACCTGACGTTCAATAGCACGTCTATTGGCTTCCGCACCTAATGCTCCCTGATCATGGTGCATACATACACCTTTCAGTTTTACCTTTTTGCCGTTCAAAGAGAATCCTGTCTCTGTATCAAACGCAAAATATCGGAATCCATAATCTGTCTCGTATGTATCTACTACCGCATCTCCCACTTTCACTTCTGTGCGAACTGTATAGAGATTTGGAGATTCTGTACTCCATAATTTTGCACCAGTTACATTCATCGTGGCTTCAACATCAACACTTTGTCCTGCTGCAACCGTCTTGCTGTCTGTAGTTACTGTTCCAACGCTCTTATCCGTTCCTTTTTCAAACATTGTGTGAGTCACAGTAACAGCCTTTTCTTCACCAGACTCGTTCAAAACTTTCGTTTTAATGTTTGTGTTTTGGTTTCCTTCAGCTAATTTTGGAGTCTCAACTTTTACTCCGTTCAAATCCACATGTACTTTGTCCATCGTTGTCAAATGCACACTTCTGTAAATACCACTTCCTGAATACCAACGGCTAGATGGAGTTTTGTGATCTACTTTTACCGCAATTGTATTCACTTCTCCAACTTTGACATAATCTGTAATATCAAAAGAAAATGCTGTGTATCCATAAGGATGTGTACCTACTTTGTGACCATTCACATAAACTGTCGCATTCATGTAAACACCATCAAAATCAAGTCTTACCTCTTTTCCTTCCATTGCTTTATCGAGCGTAAAGTTCTTGCGATACCAGCCTGTTCCACCTAAGAGATAAGCACTCTCAGCTTCTCCTGCCTGTGTGTATTCCTGCTCAATACTATAATCATGAGGTAATGATAATTGTCTCCACTGCGAGTCATCAAATGTTGGTTGTTCTGCTCCCGAAGCATCGCCCAAATAAAACCTCCAGTTACTGTCAAAGTTTTGAGAACGTTCTGTTTTGCTTCCATATTGGTTCACATGAACAATCTCTTTCTCAGAACTCATCTGTGTGTTCGAGTCTGAACTCATAACAACCGGCTTGTCTGCTGCAAGTACTGAACTTGGAAGCCCCATACCTTGAACAGCGAGCATCGTTGCCATAGCGACCGCACCAATACTTGTCACTTTTTTCTTTTTCATAGCCTACTTCCTTTCCTTTTTTGTAATAATATACGAATATGAATTTGTATCTTTTTTCATTATAGTATCATTTCACTATTTATGTCAATTTAACAAGAATATTTTTTCATATTTTATCCAATTTACCTATCGTTCTTCGCCTTCTCCATCAATATAGCCACAATAAAAAAGAATGGCAAACACTCCATTGTGCTTACCACTCTTTTTTTAATATTTTTTTAATATTCTATTTTTTTCGTTTCTTGTTGATAATTACTCCAACAATTACTCCGATTGCAAGAACTGCCACAACAACGATTCCTACAATTGCACCTGTTGACATGTTATCACCTGTCTTTGCAGGTTTTTGTTCTGGTTTCTGCTGTGGTTTTTGTCCAGGTTTCTTATCCGGTGTTGGTTCTGGTGTTGGTGTTCCAACTTTTTCCAATCCTTTCACCGCTTTTTCCACCGCATCAACTGCTGCCTGAAGATCTTCTTTTGAAATATTCTCATCAGCAAGCGCTGCTTTTAAACCTTCCATAGCATTTGCATAAACCTTCCAGCTTTCCGCTGTGTACTCATCTTTCACATAATGTCCAAGACAAGCATCATAATATTTTTGTGCTTCATCTTTATTAACATCTTCCGGAACAGATGGTTCTTCTTTTTCAACTAAGGCACTCTGTGCCTCTGTCAATGCTTTGTATGCTTCATCCACTTCTGCCTGTGTCGCATCATCGTTTCTGCTTACACTATACGCATCTGCCAATTCTTGTGCAAAAGCTTTCCAGCTTTCTACTGTATAATCAGCTTCCTTCAATGACTCAGCTTCTTCAATCGCTTTATTAAGCACTGTCTTATCAGCTTTCTTCACAAGTGCTTCTTTTGCCGCTTTCAATCCATCCACCGCTGCTTTCACAGAATCTTGAGATACATTTTCATCTTTTTGTACTGTTTTAGCAACTTCTAATGCTTCTTTGAAAGCCTTCCAACTGCTTGATGTGTAGTCAGCTTCTTTTAATTTTCCAGCTTCTTCAACTGCTTTGTTAAGCTCTGCTTTATCTGCCTTCTTCACAAGTGCTTCTTTTGCTGCATTCAGAGCTGCCAGCTTTTCATTTACTTCCGTCTGTGTAGCATCTTTATTGTCAGCAACTGCTTTCGCTGCATCAAATGCCTTTTTGAATTCTTTCCAGCTATTTGGAGTAAAGTTAGATTCTTCCAAGCTTCCCGCTGCTTTGATTGCTTCATTTAACGCTGTCTTATCTACTTTTTCAGGCTCCTCGCCTTTCGCTACGCGAACACGAAGTTCCGCAATCGCCATATCAGATGTCTTTGCTTCGCCGTTTGACAATGTTTCAACACCTGTAATACGAACATATTTTGCCTCTGTAGGTTTCTTAAAGTCAGCTGTTAACCAGCCATTTTTCGCTTCCCATGTACCTTCAGCAACTTTTGTCCACTCTTTGTTATTCATGCTGACTTCTACTTTGTATTTGCTGATAAATCCATTCTGCTGTCCTTGCAATAAATCTTCACCCTCATATCTTGGGTAGTAACGAAGCTGATCCAATGTAGCTGCTTCTTTTAATTCCATTGTAAACCACAATTGATCTGCTGTAGAAGCCGGATTCCATGATGTATGCCACCATGTATTTGTTTTTCCGTCAAATGCTTTTTCTACTTCGTTTCCAACCTGTGTACTTCCGGCTGTTCCTGTAATATTTGCTACCGGATAATCTTCTCCCGGTTTCACTTCTGGTTTTTCTGGTTCTGGAGGAGTTACTTCTCCAGTTGCAACGACACGGAATTCCGCTGTTGCCATATGAGCGTCAGCACCACTATCCGCTGCAGTATGGACACCAATCAGACGAACTTGTTTTGCTTTTACCGCTGGGAATGTTACTAATTTCCAGCCTGTTGTTGGATTATCCCATCTGCCGTTCGCCAAATCTTTCCACTCACCATCATCCGTTGCACGATACTGCACTTTGTACTCTGTAACAGCACCATTTCCACTTCTTGGTAAATAACGAACAGCACTTACTTCTGCCGCTTCTTTCAAGCTTACTCCAACCCAACGTTTATTAATATCCTGTCCTTCTGTTGTGCTCCAATTTGTATGCCAGTGTGTGTCTGCTCTTCCATCTAATATGAAATCATCCGGACCTTCATTTGCAGTTCCTGGCAAATATTGACTTCCTGAAATTGCTGTCAATTTCTCAACTGGATAATCTTTACTGTCATCATCTGGTAATAATGGTTTTTCCTGTCCCAAATAAATAACAAAGGTATTTCTTGTTCTATGGTCTTCTGATTCTATTAAAATAGGAATCTGTTTGTTGTTTACTGGCAATACTGTTACTGCCGCATTATCTGCCCCAACCGCTTTTACTGTAGCTGTTTCATCTAATGTGTAGTATGCATTTGCTTCAAGTTCTTTTGCTGATAACGCTTTTCCATTTACTTCAAGTGAAGCAAATTTTGCAGTTGCATTTGTTTTATAAGAACCAACCGCTTTTTTAATTTCGATTTCAGTAATACCTGTACATGGCTTATGCCCTGTTGTCAATACTTCATCACTGTTTGTAACTGCAACTTTAAATAATGTTGCTCCCACCGGATTAAACTTATATGTATACGGTTTGACGCGTCCGTTCTCATTTCCAATTGTTTCTTCTGCCACAACTTCCTGCCAGTCATCACCGTCATTTGCTTTCACATAAAGTTTTGTTGTGTTCGCTTTTGGATAACGTGCAGATGCATTGTCTTTAAAGAAGTGAACTGTTACTTCTCCGATTACTTGCTGTGTTGCATACTGGAATGTAATTTCTGCTGTAGTATCTCCAGCTTGAGAGTTTGCATAGTTTGTCCATGCAGTTGGATTTGGTCCACCATTTGTATTATCTGCAATCTCTGTTTTTCCATCCCAAACCGCTTCCAATGTATCGGATTGTTTTCCCTCTTCAATATCCTGCGTTAATTTAGAAGGATTATCTACAGAACCCACAATTTCATAAGTTTCTTCCTGAACGCGGATAGATGCTGTTACTTTCATCGCTGTTCCTAAAACATTCGATGTACCATTTACTGTAACAATGCCAACTTCATTATATTTTGCTTTGTCCACTGTCTCCCATGTAACAGGGAAAGAAACGTTCAGAACTGTTCCATCCTGTGCAATTGCAGGTCTTGCTGTTGGAAGTTTTGGTTCTGTTCCTTTCGGTGTTGTTGCAGAATAGTTCATCAATCCACCTAATTGATCAATGACATTTACTGTAACAGACACTTTATATTTTCCGTCTACTACACCGTTCACAACAAAGCTTCCCGTTGTCTCTGTAACCTCATCCCATTTCACAGAAAGATCTTGTTCTGTCCCGTTTTTGAAACGAGTTTTAATCGTTGCCGGAAGCTCTACTTTGTTTCCTGCTTTTACATAATAGTGTTTTGACATATAGAAGCTGTCAACTTGAGTTTTATCTACTGTTTCATCTTTCACTTCTGTTGTTGTAATCTCAACAGTGTCTAATGTCAAACCTTCAGATTCTGCTTTTACTGTAATCTTTCCGGCATCTTTTGTTGACTGTACAATTGCAACAAGTGAACCATTGTATGCATTTCTGTTGTCATCAAGATATGACTGATGATCTGCCTGTTTTCCATTGTCCACACCAACTAATGTACCAGCACCTTCTACTGTAAATCTTACATTATTGTTTGCTGTCGGAACGATGTTTCCATTTGCATCTTTCACATCTACCGTGATGTACGATAAATCTTTTCCATCTGCCGTAATACTGTTGCGATCTACAGTTGCATCCAATTTAGCCGCTGTACCTGTCGTAGTTACTGAAGAACGACCTTTTGTGTTCTCAATCTTTCTGCCATCTTTGTCATATGCTTCTGCTCTTAACGTTCCAGCTTTATAAGGAACATTAAATGTCATATACATACTTTGATGTCCATTTCCGCCCTTAACTGTCTGATATTTATAACCAGCACCTGTTGTATGTTCTTCAAATGTCTGTTCTTGAATCAACTTATCATTCAAGTAAAGTTTTACTTTTGCCGCATCTGAATATACAACAACTTCCACGTTACCTTGATTATCTTTTACAAGACTGTCTTCATTCCATGTTGGTAAAATATGTAATGTTTTCACATCATCATTCCACTGGCTCTGATAGAAGTAATAGCTGTCTTTTGGAAGACCTGCTGTATCTACAATACCAAAGTAAGAGTTCTTTGGTGATGGCCATGATGTTGCAGCTCCTGCATTGATTTTGTTAGCCGGTGTTGGCTCTCCGATATAATCAAATCCAGTCCATACATATTCACCAGCAACAAAGTCTCTTTTAATAACATCATACCAAGCTTCACTCGCCAAGGCTCCCCAGTTTACTTTCGATTTATCATAAGATGTAAGCTGTTTGTCCTTATCAAGAGACGCATTGGCTTTCGTTGTATATACACCTCGACTGTTTACTGCTGATGCTGTCTCTGAACCATACAAGAACCAATCAGGATATGCCTGATGCAACGCATCATAATTGTTGCCACCTGAATAGTTTGTTCCTGACATTCCTCCAACAGCTGTTAAATCATTTGCAATCTTAATGTGCTCATTATTACTTTGTCCAATAACACCTTTTACTCTGTTACTTCCGATTGTCAAAGGTTTTGAAGTATCTACTTCTCGTGCCCATTTAATAAGATTTTTGGAAATATCATAGTAACCACCTTCACTGGCGCCTTCACTAATTTCATTACCAAGTGACCACATAATAATAGATGGATCATTTTTCCCTTGATCGATTGTTGATTTCAAATCAAACTCAGCCCATGTCATATTTGCTTTGCCATCAACAATTTGATTTTCTGCTCCAATCTGTTGATTGAACCATTTTGCGTAATCATTTACATTACCATTCTTCGCTTTATGCCATCCATCAAATAATTCATTGATTACTAACACACCTTTTTCATTGCATATTTCAATCAATTCTTTTGCAGCTGGGTTATGTGTTACACGGATAGAATTACATCCCATTTCCTGCAAAATCTCTACTTGACGTTCAATTGCACGACGCTGTGCTTCTGCACCAAGAGCTCCTTGATCATGATGCATACATACACCTTTTAATTTCACCTTTTCTCCATTCAGAGAAAATCCTGTCTTTGTATCAAGTTCTGTATAGCGGAAACCATAATCTGTTTCATAAGTATCCACTACTTTATTGTCTACTTTAACTTCTGTTGTTACTGTGTATAAATGTGCGTTTTTCTCACCCAGACCCCACAGTTTTGGTTTGTTTACTTGCAATTTTGCAGAAATGTCTGCTGTTTTTCCAGCTTCTACAGATTGTTTTTCTGTAGTAACTGTTGCCACTGCATCTTTTCCACCTTTTTCACGCAAAGTATGTACAAGTGTAACCTCTTTTGTATCTTGTCCTTCGTTTGCAACCGTTGTCACAACATCCATATTCACATTGCCGTCTTTTTCTTTCGCAAGGTTTGGTGTTGTAACTTTTGTCCCATTTAAATCCACATGAACTTTATCCATTACAGTAAGATCAACACTTCGATAAATACCACTTCCTGAATACCAACGACTGGATGGTGTCTGATGATCAACTTTTACTGTAATAACATTTTCTTCTCCCGCTTTTACATGCTCTGTAATATCAAATGAGAATGGAGTATATCCATATGGATGCGTTCCAACCTGTGTTCCATTCACCCACACAGTTGCGTTCATATAAACGCCGCCGAAATCAAGCCGGATTTCTTTGTCTTTCATATCTTCTGTCAATGTAAAATGTTTCCGATACCAACCTGTACCACCCGGAAGATATCCACTTTCAGCCTCTCCTGACTGTGTATACTCCTGCTCAATACTGTAGTCATGCGGAACTGATACTGTCTTCCAGGAAGAATCATCAAAATTAGTCTGTTCTGCGCCTTCCGCATCACCTAAATAGAACTTCCAGTTCGCATCAAAATCATGAACTCTTTTTGACGTGTCATATGTATTGACATACACAACTTCTTTGTCTGAGCTCATCTGTGTGTCCGAATCTGTGCGAACTTGAACTTGTCCTGATGCATTTACAGGAAATCCCTGCAGCGCCATCATTGTTGCCATTGAAAAAGCAGCCAGTCTTTGCACTTGTTTCTTCTTCATAACATTTCTCCTTTTCATATTTTGGTATAACATGTACTAATGTCAATAGATACATTTTATGATTATAGTCTATTTCCACCACTCATGTCAATTCCAACACAACAATTTTTCGTATTTTTCAACCAAACCTCAAAATACTTTCAGCAATTTTATCATCAACTATCACTATGTTTTTTCTCTTCCTCTTGACAAGAGGTGTATACTGAAACTGTAACAAGGAAATACACTTAACAAAACCTCTTTGCAATATGAACTACAAAGTTGAAGGCTTGCTAAGTACGATTCAGTGATTGGAGGAAAAGGTAAATGAATACTTTAAAAGCTGAAACACGTAACATGTCAATCAAAGCCAAAGCACTTAGAAAAGAAGGATTTGTGACCGGATGTATTTTCGGCCGTGAACTGAAAGAATCCATTCCTTTGAAAATGGAAAAAGGCGAAGTCGAACGTCTCCTGAAATCCGAAGGGAAAGGTGGAAGAGTCCTACTTCAACTGGAAGGCAAAACTTATGATGCCCTCATTAAAGAAGTAGATTACAATCCACTGAAAGGTTTCGTGGAAGAAATCGATTTTCAGGCACTTGTAAGCTCTGAAAAGGTACATTCTTCTGCTGAAATTCATCTCATCAACGAAAGTAAGCTTGTCGCAGGAATTCCACAACAGATGCTTCATGAAATCAATTACAAAGCCCTGCCTGCATCTTTAGTTGAAAAAATTGAACTTGATGTTGGTGACTTAAAAGTCGGGGATACCATTCGAGTAAAAGATCTCGAAATCGCCAAAGATCAGAATATAGATTTGATGACAGATTTAGATTCCACTGTTGTCACTGTGACAGAACCACGTGTAAATGCAGATGTCACATCAGAAACGGAAGAGGCAGCCGAATAGGCTGCCTTTTGTGCTGCTTATGATTGTTTGTGCATCTGCTCATGCTCTTTTGAAATTTCCTCATAAAGCTCCGGAATCGTCCATGTTTTATTTGTCTCTGTCAGAATCGCCTTATAATCTACTCGCTTCACACCATTTTTTCTCATCATGAAAAGTATCTGATCCAGCTTTTGATTTGGAATTCCCGCAAATACCATCATCTCTTTTTGCAGTTCTTCTCCCTCATAACACTCTGTTGTCGCTTCCATGTCCTTCAGCCCTGCAAGACATCCTATCTGCTGCAAATACTCTTTCTTTTCTACCTTCTTCATTCGAATTTTCAACGTAAATAAAATCATTTTTAAATCACGTAACTGCTTTTCATCTTGAAAATTAATCAACAATACTGTTTCTCGCATAATCATACCACTCCTCTGTCTCTTCTTTATTTTCACTATTTAAAAATACGGTCATATCTTCTAATTGAATCTCTATAATCGGAGTTTCTTCCTTATATAAAAACATCATACATTTTCCGGTTTCTTTTCCTCTGAAATGCCCTATTAGAAATTTTTCTGTATCTCCTCCATTGCTTCTGTAAAAATTATCTTCCGGCATCTCATCAAGCAGTTTTACAGAAAGAATTTGCTCCGATTGAATCTGGCAGTCATAGGAGGCTGCCCGTATATCCATCTTACCACCTGCCATGCGGACTGTCACCTCCGTAGTAGCAAACTCTACTAAAATAGCCGCAACCCATATAACACACCCTATAAGTACAGCGCTAATTACCGCTGTGAAAATTTTTGCCGAGTTCTTCGCCATATTCATCGAATAATTCATACCACACATACGATCCTGAACAAACAACCTTTTGTCATGCGGGTTGCTGTACCAGCCATTTTTCCAATACACATCGTCATCCGTCTCAATTATTTCGGTATCGATTGACATTATTTCTTTCTTCTTCTGTAAAATCCAACATAAACCTCCCAGTAAAATTGCACCGGCAGTTACTTGCAGCAAGATGTATATGCAAAAATCAGCCGATGTCAACCATTGATTTTGCATCATACGGACAGAAACATACAGCCATGCTGCCGTATTTACTGCGGTGCACACAAGCAGGCATATTGTCCAAGTCCGTTTTATCAACTGATTCAGTGTCATATTCACCTGACTATTTTTGCTGTATACAACAGTGGGTCTGCACTCAATCCACCAGTGCAAGACAAAGAAACACAGATTCACAGCTATTGCACTCCCAAACAACACCCAAGCGATGTTCTCCTCTCTCAGATATGCTTTCATCTCAGGAAACGGCATGACTGCACAAGTCAGGAAAAAGAATACAAGATACCACTTTTTCGGCAACGGCATTTTGTCTACATGAGCAGACACTTCCGTATCCACATAAATAATCTGTTTTGCCGATTCCATAACCCATCCATTCTGCACTTTCAGATTATACATTCTCCGATGTGTCCCATAGACAATCCAATAGAGACCGACAATATATTCCGTAAGCCAGACAGTCCAGACAATCACAAAAATCCCTATACCGGCAAATGCTAACCCACACACCAATATCCCCAAAATCATGTTCCAGTGCTGAAATTTTTTGTACTTCTTTTTATATATCTCCGCCATGTCCCGCACTGTTTTCTCGTCCACTTTTTCTTTTGGAATATGCACACCAAAAAGCATTCCCTCACTATACTCTTCTTTTCCCGCATATGCAAGCATACCAATCCCGACGACCATGATGTCCATAAACAGGAAAATAACTAACATGATAATTGCCACTTCCATAATCATACCTCCTCCATCAGTACCGGATGCATCATCTGAAACATTTTCTTGCAAACCTTAAGAAACTCATCCTCACTCATTCCTTTTATACTTGCTTCTGCCGAAAGTAGTTCTAACTCAGACTCCAATTTCTCCCGAAAGTAATCCTGAGTCTCCCTTATCGGGCAAACAGTCGCACCCTTTCTCCGGTCAATCTCGATAAATCCTTCTAGCTTTAACAACTGATAAGTCTTATTGACTGTCATCACGTTCACTCCTGCATCCTGCGCAAGCTGACGGACTGTCGGAAGCCGCTCCCCTACTGCCAGTTCTCCCTTCCCAATCCCTGTTACAATCTGATTCCGCAGCTGCACATAGATTGGAACCTCGCTTCCCATGTCCAATGACAAAATCATATAATCACCTCTCTTATGTCAAATTAAGTATTATTTATTATAATACAAATAATGCTTAATTACAATAAATTAGGACGTAATAAAATTCAATTTTACTACGTCCCAACCCCAAACAGCAATATCTGCTATTTTACATATTTTTTCTTCATCTCTTCTACTTTTGCATTGTATGCTTCATTTTGTTTTTGCTGAAGCAAAGTTCTTCTAATTGTCTCTTTCACTTCCTCAAGTGGCGCAACCGCAGCTTCATTTTTCTTCTCCACTTTAATCAAATGGTATCCAAACTGTGTCTTTACCGGTCCGACTACATGTCCGATTTCCGCTGCAAATGCCGCATCTTCGAATTCTTTTACCATCTGTCCTCGTCCGAATTCTCCAAGGTCTCCGCCTTTCGCTCCTGATGGACATGTTGAAAATTCTTTCGCTGCTGTCTCAAATTCTTTCTCGCCGGTTGTGATGGATTCTAAAATAGAGTTACATTTTTCCTCAGAATCTGTCAAAATATGTTTTGCACTGACAGTGTCTCCTTTTGTGAAGTGTTGTTTGTTTGCCTCATAGTAAGCTTCGATTTCTTCTTCCGATACCACAACATCTTTCAAAGTCTCTCTCATAGCCATCTGTGCAAGAATATCTCTTCTTGCATTTTCCACCAGTTTTTTGAACTCTTCCGTTTCCTCTAACTTCATCTCTTCGCCATTTTTCGCAAACATATGTAATGCAATCAATTGTTCCAAGCACTGTTCTCTGAACTGTGGGTTGGAAAGATACGGTTGCTGCTCTCTTGGCACCCCCTGTAAAAACGCATCAAACTCTGCCTGTGTAATCTCTTCTCCTGCTACTACTGCTAAAACTTCCTGACTCATATTATCTTCTCCTCTTCTACTCTTCGCAGCCAACCGACTGCTACTCTTGATGATACCTATATTTCTTCTTTCTTGCAACCAGAATGGCTTTATTTCACTCCGGCTTTTTTGCAAATATCCTCCAAACAACATCTGTCACAATGTGGTTTCGTTCTGGCTGTACAGACATCACGACCATGGTATACAAGCCTGTGACAAAAATCGCTTCCTTCCTCCGGCGGAATAATTTTCCATAGCTCCATCTCCACTTTTTTCGGTTCTTTTAAATCCTTGACAAGTCCGATTCTATTCACAAGGCGAATACAATGGGTATCTGTCACAATTGCCGGTTTCCCAAACACATCTCCCATAATGAGATTCGCACTTTTTCTTCCAACCCCAGGGAGTTTTAATAATTCATCAAATGTATTTGGAATATTTCCACCATACTCATCCCGCAAAATCTTCATACAAGCGCTAATATCTCTCGCCTTGCTCTTTCCTAATCCACATGGTCTTACAATTTCTTCAATCTTATCCACATCTGCGGCCGCCAAAGCATTCACATCCGGGTATTTCTCATATAGTTTTTCCACAACGATATTCACTCGTTCATCTGTACACTGCGCAGCCAAACGAACACCAACAAGCAATTTCCAGGCTTCATCGTAATCAAGTGTACAATCTGCGTCCGGATATTCTTTTTTCAATCGTTCAATGACCTCTAGTGCCAATTGTTTTTTTCTCATTTTTCCTCCTTTTCAACCTTTCCGATTCTTCCTAATCCGCGGAAAAATCCACAGTTTTTTCTTATTTTAACATGTTTTCCACATTTTGATACCATGAAATGCACACGGAATACGAAATTTTCAAATTCCAACATCGACACGGTAAATGGATGTTCTTCAGCGACAGTAATCTGCATCCGCTTTTTGTAGTATTCCGGATACGTCCCCTCGAATCCATCTTCAAGCATTTTCACATGAATTTCTTTTCGTTTTCGTCGAATTTCCTCATTCAGACGCGTACCATAATCTCGTTCCGGATACACTTCCGATGCAGACTGAACTTCCTGCCAGATTGTCTCATAAAGTCTCTGTCTTTTCGGTCTCAAAAGTCTCATAGCCAACAATTTTTCTAATATTCGATTCGGAAAATACCGATACAATTTAACGAGCCACAAATACCTCGTATCTTTTGCCTTTTTTGCCAGCCTTTCCATGCAAGTAACCCCTTCATAGGTCGCCGGATATTTTTCCTCCAGTGACTCATGAATCGGTGACCACATGCGAAATGGCGGAAATTCAACTAACCTCAGCAACTCTTTTTCGCTCTTATTGCAATATGCTTCGCCTAGATAGTCGTATTTTTCATAAATTGTTCCTATTATATAAACAAGCTGTCGCCACTGCTCCTGTCCTTTCACCCAGAAATGTCCGATCCTATGGTACTGAAAGCACTGTATGCGCTCTTCAATCTCGCTAAAATAAAGTGTGAAAGCATTCTCCTCACCTTGTCTTACACTCAACACATACCTGTCCTTTTCTACTGCAAGCTTCGCTGTCACTTCAAGTGTATCATCATTTACATAATCACCTGTCATCTGACAGTTTTTCAAAATCAGATAATTCTCTACTGCGTCGTTCATCATATAAGGAATCAGATACTCTTCACCGACACACAGCTCAAACACCTGATATTCAAAAACTTCTGCTAACTTTTCAAATGCAGATGAGATGCCATCTTCTACGCCGGAAAAATATGTGTAATCTAAAGCCATCTTGTTTCCACTTCTCTTTTCAATTCGCAAAACATTTCATAAAATCCTACTAAACCAGTCAAAACTACGTTGTCATATGGGGGATCATATTTATATATTTCCTTCATGTTTTCTAAAGCCGCACAAAAATTTTCATATTTTTTCATATAGAATCTTTCCCTCTCTTTCAATGGATTCTCGTAATTCCGGTTGTATCTTTCTTGCTAAATCAACAATATCATATTCGAGCAAAGTAGTTGTCTCTTCGTCAATATCTAACGCAAAACTTTCCACTTCGCCACCTTCTACCGCCAAATCAATATCACTTGTTCTCTTAAAGTCGCCTCTTGCTCGTGAACCAAACAAAATCACTTTTTGAATATGATATTTCTCTGCCAAATCACAAATTTCTCTCAAAACTTCTCCGTTAATTCCTGTTTCTTCCATATCTGCACCTCTATTTTTCATTAAAACCAATCACCCCAATATTACCATAACGTTGTAAATTTTTCTACCTTAAGTACAGCAAAATGCCCGGACCGTTTCACCTCGTCCGAGCATTTTCATTCACTCAACTAACAACTCTCTCAAGTTAGATTTTCATTATCCCACGCATGCATTTTGAAGAATTTCATTCAACGCACTTTTGCTGCTTGTATGGCAGCGCACGATTTCTGCATTACATTTTTCCGCCTCGGTAATCGCGCATTTTACCATCTTGTGCGACACTGTGTTGGTAAACAGAATCAGTAAATCCGGACTTCCGATCTGCTCACTTAAGTTTGCCGACATCTGCGTAAATATTTTTGCTTTGCATTTATACCCTTTACATATTTTTTTATACTGACAGACCATACGGTCATGTCCGCCAACAATCACAACACTCATAGAAATCTCCCTCTATTGCACAAGCTGCTTTCCAAGTTCTTCACACGCAGCAAGCACTTCATCATCCGGCGCTTCCTGACAGATCAAACCTTCTCCGTTTACAATCTCTGCTCCTGCATTCTGCATACGCTCTACCCAGTCACGCATCCATTCTCCGTCTCCCCAGCCATAGGAACCAAACAACGCGATTTTCTTGCCTGCCGCAAAGCTTTCTACTGCTTCGACAAACGGTTCCATCTCAGCTTCCTCAAGCACTTCTGCTCCCATTGCCGGGCAGCCAAGAGCGAACACATTCTCATCTTTCAACGCATCCGGAGAAATTGCGCTAACTTCAGATACAACTGCTTCTCCTCCTGCCTGTGTGATTCCTTTTCCGATTGCCTCAGCCATCTCTTCTGTGTTACCTGTCTGTGACCAATATACAACATTGATTTTGCTCATCTTTCATACCTCCTATACCACCGCTGTCTGCAGTGTATTTTCATTATAATATCCTATAATTTCTTCCATACTGACACCGCTTGAAACAAGCCGGATCAGCATCTCTTTTGCCATCTCAAACTGCTTGAAAATCTCAAGTTTTTTTGCGACGTCTGCATAAACTTTCCAATATCCGGAATACAGAGAATTCTTTCCTCCATGCACCATAAAACCAGTGACATCTTCCACCGGATACCCTAAAAGCAGCCCCATCTCATGCGGAAATATTTTTGAACCATTCATATATGCCCGATAGCGCATCTGAAAAATACTGAGGATTCTTCCAAGCTGGATTTCGACATACCCTTCTTCGCGGAGTACCTCGCTTACATCCTCTCTCTCCAAAAATTCCTCCAATTGATTTCTGCGGAACAAAAGAAGCGTGATCTTCTTTTCATTCTGTAAAAGACGATAGCAAGAAATACCTGTTCTTTTTAAAATTGCCCGCACTAATTTTTCATCTTCATTTGAAACAATCAACATATTAGAAATTTTTAATCCTGTGATAAGCGGCGCACATTGTAATGCCAATTGCGTCTCGATATTTTTCAAATCCATTCCCTGAACGATTTCAAATATTTCTCTGCTCATATTTCCTCCTTGAGTTAGTCATTTCTAACTTGTGTTTATAATATCTAATTTTATCCTATAAGTCAAGACAAATTATCAATAAAATTGTTCAATAACGCATTGACACGTTTTGCATTCAGCTCTATACTATATTTTGTTTACAAGTAAACTATTTTGAAATCGGAGGTGGATATGAGACAAACCGTGGAAGAGATGCTCGGATACTTTAATCAAATTCGCCGAGTATATGCAAATGAATTGAATTTGAAATTTACAAATGAGAATTTTTCTCCAAATGAAATTTCCATCCTGATTCTTCTTTCCAATAATCCCTCCATCAATACAAGCAGTCAGTTATGTACGATTCTCGGCGTATCCAAAGGACTGATCAGCAGGAGTATTGATGCATTAGTTGAGAAAGGATACATTATTTGTGCAAAAGATGACGCTGATAAACGTATCCAACGACTTTCATTTTCTCCTCAGGCAGCTCCTGTCATTCAAAAGCTGAACGAGGAAGTCACAAAGATGAACAATGAAGTTTTACAAGGTATTTCCAAAGAAGAACTTCAACAGGTTGAAGCTACAATGACGAAAATTTTGACACGTTTTAAAGAAAGGAATGAAACACAACATGAAAAAAACAATGTCTAGAGAGGTAGACTTAGGGAATGAACCGGTCCGACATCTTTTACTTATTCTGGCAGTTCCGGCTATTACTTCCCAAGTAGTCAACGCACTTTACAATATGGTTGACCGTATGTATATCGGACATATTCCGGAAGTTGGCTCTGCAGCTCTGACCGGAGTCGGCGTTTGCTTTCCGATTATTATGATTATTTCCGCATTTGCCTATCTGATGGGAATGGGTGGCGCTCCGAGAGCAAGTATTTATATGGGCAAAAAAGATAATGATACCGCTGAGAAGATTTTAGGAAACAGTTTATCTGCCCTCATTATCACTTCCATTATCTTGACAATCACGGTACTCGTGTTCAAAGAACCGCTTCTTTATCTGTTCGGGGCAAGTGAAAACACGATTTCCTATGCAGAAAGCTATATGACAATCTACGCTGTCGGAACAATCTTTGTACAGCTTACATTAGGGCTAAACGCATTTATTTCCGCACAGGGATTTTCTACGATCAGCATGATGACCGTTATCATCGGTGCGGTTTCTAACATTATTTTAGACCCGATTTTCATCTTCGGATTCAATATGGGAGTTCGCGGCGCTGCAATTGCAACCGTTCTCTCACAAGCGCTAAGCGCAATTTGGGCATTAAGATTTTTATGTGGAAAAAATACAGTTCTCCGCATCAAAAAGAAGAATTTAAAAATCAAAGCATCCATTTTCCTGCCTTGTATGGCGCTTGGAATCGCTCCATTTGCAATGCAGGCAACAGAAAGTGTACTGGTACTTTGCTTTAACTCTTCCTTATTAAAATACGGAGGAGACTTAGCGGTCGGCGCTATGACAATCCTGTCAAGTATCATGCAGTTTGCAATGCTTCCATTGCAGGGCATCACGCAGGGTGGTCAACCGATTATCAGCTATAATTATGGCGCGAAAAAAATAGACCGAATCAAGCAGGCGTTCAAACTGCAGACCATCTCGTGTGTTGTCTATGCCACAATCATTTGGCTCATTGCCGGGTTTGCGCCGTCGATATTTGTATCTATATTCACAAGCGATCCGCAGTTGGCAGAATTGTCACAATGGGCAATCCGTATTTATCTGGCCTGCATTTTCCTCATGGGAATCCAGGTTTCCTGCCAGCAGACGTTCATCGCATTCGGAAACTCAAAAATCAGCGCATTCCTTGCGGTATTTCGAAAAATACTCGTATTGATTCCACTGATTTACATACTTCCGGCAATCATGGCAGACAATGTAAAAGCGGTATTTCTTGCCGAACCGATTGCCGATGCAATTGCCGTATTTACAACCGCCACTTTATTCTATATTAACTTCAAAAAAATCATGAAGGGCGAAACTCAAGCATAATAAAAGGAGCGTGTGAAAAAATTTTCGTTTTTTCACACGCTCCTTTTACATCTGTGTCACTTCATCCACAATCGACATTGTCGATTTGCGATGAGACACAAGTACAATTGTCTTATCTTTCCGCTCTTCCAACAAGCTTTTCAAGATAATTCCCTCATTCAGGCTGTCAATATTGCTTGTAGGCTCATCCAGCAGAATGGTCTTGGCATCATGAAGAAATGCCCTCGCAATTCCGATTCTCTGGCGTTCTCCTCCCGATACCGAATCTCCGAGTTCCCCAAGCTTTGTATCATACCCCTGTGGCAGGGAATCGATAAAATCATGAATTGCTGCCTTTTTCGCAGCCTCAATCACCTCTTCTCTTGTCGCATCCGCCTTCGCCACCTTGATATTATTTTCAATTGTGTCCTGAAACAGGAAGGTTTCCTGCGTCACATAGGAAATATGATTTCGCAAATGCCCTGTGTCAATCTCGTTTACGTTGCGCGTTCCATAGCTGACACTGCCGGAATCTGTCTCATAAAAACGCATAAGTAGCTTTAATAACGTTGATTTCCCACATCCGCTTCTTCCGAGAATACCATGAATCGTATTTTTGCAGATATCCAATGAGAAATTTTTCAAAATTGGTTTTTCTTCTTTTTTGTCTTCCGGGTATGTGAACATCACATTTGAAATACGAATATCTTCATCCGGAACTTCCACATTACTTTCCACATCCATCACAACCGGCTCTTCGGCAAGCAGGTTCAATACACGATTTCCACTTGCAAGCGTCTGGTTCAGGTTGTTTGAAAGTGCAGACAATGCCGCTGTCGGTCCAAATGAACTCATCATGGCGATGATACAGATAATTGCATTTCCGGTGCTGATCACCCCGTTCGATGCCAAAAGACCGCTATATAATGTCATGCACACTCCCGCGACAAGAATAACCGTATCTGTACTGATTCTCTGTACTGCCTCCTGTTTTTTCAAGGTTGCATTCACCTGCTCCAGATGCTCCGTGAACGCATCCATTTTTTCCTGACGTTCTTTCTGCTTTTCATACTGTAAAATTTCGTCTAATCCATACAGATTATCCAAAACAGTTGTATTTAATTTCCCATAAATACTGCGGTATTTTTGCCCGTGTTTCTGTCCTGCTTTACTGTTCACCACCGGAACAACCAGCCCGACAAGCAGATAGGACACCGCCGCCAATACTCCCAGTCCCACATGGAACTGTCCGATAAATACAACCATCACAAGCGACGTGATTGCCGCAATTGCAATCGGTGAAATCGTGTGTGCATAGAACACTTCCAAAAGTTCAATATCGCTTGTGATAATCGAAATCAGATTCCCCTTTTCTTTGCCATCCAGCTTTGCCGGAGCCAATTTTCTCAAAGAGGCAAATATCTGATGACGGATTCTGGCAAGTAATTTAAATGCAATATAGTGGTTACTTGCCTGTTCCGCATAGCGAAGTACTCCTCGCAATACCGCAAATACAACAAGCAGCACGAATATCATTTTCATGGAAATGCCAGTCACTTCTCCAAGCAGATTTCCAATTGCCGCCCCTCCGAGAATCGTAATAAAAATCGCCATCAAATTTCCGATACATCCCATGATGATCGCAATACACATCACTCCGAGAAGGGGTTTGATCATACCAATCAGACCAAGCATCACCTGAAATCCATTTCTGTTTTTATTCATTGGCAACCGCCCCCTTTCCAAATTGCTCCAATGCGCTCTGCTGTCTGAATAATCTGTAATAGTATCCATCTTCTTTGCAAAGCGCTTCATGCTGTCCTTTCTCCACAATCATTCCGTCTTTTAGCACATATATCTGATCCGCAGACACAACATTCGCAAGTCTGTGTGAGATCAAAAGAACTGTTTTTGTTTTTGCCAGTTTTCTCACAACCGCCATAATATCATTTTCACTTTCCACATCTACATTAGAAGTTGCCTCATCAAATATGTAGATCGGCGTGTCATGCAAAAGCGCCCTTGCAAGAGACAGCCTTTGCTTCTGCCCGCCCGAAAGATTAGACGCTTTCTCAAGGAGAACAAAATCCAGCCCTCCGCTTTTTTCCACAAAATCCAACAGATTCACCTCGCGAAGCGCCTCTTTCATCTGTGTTTCTGTCGCATCTTCTTTTCCCATGAGAAGGTTTTCCCGAATTGTTCCTGCAAACAGATAACTGTCATGTCGGATACGGGTAATCTTTCTTCGAAGTGCTTTCAAGTCCATTTTGTCAATTGGCATATCTCCGATAAAAATCTGTCCCTCATCTGCCCTTCTGTCTCCCATTAAAAGCAGCGTAGTGGTACTCTTTCCGCAACCGGATTCCCCGACCAATGCAGTCAATCCATGACCTGCGCGGAAACTGATACCTTCCAGCACCTTTTTCTTTGCCTCATAAGAAAAACTTACATTTGAAAACGCAATCTCATCAGATTCTCCTTCCATTTCGGCAGATTTTTCTCCTTGATCTTCTTCCAAATCTACCAGTCGGAAAATCTTATCCGCTGCAGCATTTCCATTCATCGCAATGTGGAAGAAGGAACCAAGCAAACGAAGCGGCAGGAAAAACTCGGCTGAGATCATAATAATGAAGAAACATTGCGCCAATCCGATTACACCTTTTTGATACTCTAAAATACTCAAGATGATACCGACTGCTGCCCCACCGTAGGCTACCAAATCCATAATACTGATGGAATTTAACTGCATGATGAGCACGCGCATCGTTACTTTACGAAATTTTTCCGCTTCCTCATCCATTCTTTTTGCATAACGCTCATCTGCCTGATAAATTTTCAATGTCGTAAGTCCCTGAAGGCACTCCAAAAAGGAATCTCCCATCTCCGTGTATGTTCCCCAATATTTTGCAAGCATCTTTTTCGCAAATTTCTGAACTGCTACAATTGAAAGCGGAATCAACGGAACACAGATTAAAAGCACGACCGCCACTTTCAGGCTCATCGTTCCTACAATGACAAATAGTGTGACCGGTGCAAGCATGCTGTAGAAAAACTGTGGCATGTATTTTCCAAAATAAATTTCCAACTGTTCTACACCTTCCGTGGTGATCTGCACCACCTCAGATGTCTGAAAATATTCTTTATAACTGCTCCCAAGCCGCATCATTTTCTCATACACCATCGTTCGCAGTCTCGCTTTCACCTGCTTCGATGCCTCAAATGACAGCTTGCTGTTGAGCAGCGACATCAAGCTTCGTACAACTACAACAACTGCCAACGTCACAAGCAGCCTGATACTTTGGTTTTGCAGATTTTCTCCACGAACCATTCCAGCTATAAACGCAGCTGTCTGGAGCATCAGCGCAACATTTGCAATGAGCATGACCCACTGTGTAAGAACCATCCCCCAAATGTTTTTCTGATTTTCTCTAAATTCTTTGATCAACCTCTTATGAAACATATTGCTTTCCCCTCCTTTTCTTAGTCTTATATTGCACAGCATGGGCTATCCCCAATACGCAAAAAATAACCGCCGAAAGCTTATGCATAACAATGACTGCCATCATCTCTCCTGTCGGTCTTATCAAAAAACCGCTGACCGCCATCACTACAATCGAAACAATCAACAACTTATCAATAATTTTCTTCTTATTCATTTTTCTTCTCCTATCTCTTCTTTATTTTTCCTTTCATTGTCACCCACATATGTGAAAGCGCCTGAAGCGGATGATAAAACAACATTCTCGGTCCTGCATACTTCATAACTTCTTTGATCTTTTCCTGCATCTCTTTTGAATAACAATGCACTTTGCAGGCACTGCAAAATGTCTTTGTCTCCATGAACGGACATTTTTCCGTTCGGAGCAACGCATAGTCCAACAGTTCCTGACATTTCGGACAGAGTTCTCCCTTGTGCTTGTGTTTTCCGCGACAATACACCCCAATCATCACACGTAGCGTTTTCTTTTCCTTTTCTCTCTTCTTATTTATGTCCACCATTTCGTTCTCCATTTTTGATATTGATAAGCATTTTCATTTAAAATACATGGATTAGTATATGCTAACTTTTATTTCATGTCAAGAATTTTAAATCTTTCAAAAATAAAAACCGGGAAGATCAGTGCAATACGCTTCTCTACACTCAATGCGATTTGTGACGTATTAGACTGCCAGCCCGGTGGCATATTGGAATTTATAAAAGATGACAAAACACAGGGAGGAGAACCGAAAGATGAAACCAAATGATTTTGATACAAATATTTCTTATAAACATTCGAAAACATTTTCAACACGCATGCGTATTCTTTTATTCCTTGCGCTATTCATGACCGGACTTATTTCCACAGTCGGCATTATACAAATCGTTGGGCCTCTGTGTTCAGATGATTGGTTGGCTGTTCCTGGCATCTTCCGTTTTGTTTCCGCGTCTTCCAGGTTATCATTCTTCTGGAATTGAGATTTTTAGCTATGGAAGTTTTGTTCTGATCGATGGTATAAATCTAACACTGGGAATTCTAATTATCATTTTCGGTTGTTTGATTCATGAAGGATTGCGAATGCAAAAAGATTTAGATGAAGTGTTGTAAATATTCTATCGAACACTTTAATCGATTCTGTAACTCATAAATACAAAGAGAACAGCCTTCCGCAATGGTGGCTGTTCTATGCTTTAAACCACTATCGGCAGAACGTAAAAACATGAATACTCTTGAACAATTACAAGAACCGTTTTATCTTGAATCAAACGTAACAATGCAGGTGAATCAAATTCTCATTCACTGGCATTCTCCGCCTGATAGCTCACATCCATTTTCTCCAATCTGGCTATTCCATTTATCCGGGAGTTTCTCTGCAAATACACGCAAAAACCCCTCAACTGCATTTTCGAAAACACTCTTTTTCTAAGCAGTCTTTTCCTTAGTTTTTCCTTCAAATTTTTTGATCTCTTCATGAAGAAAACGATGATATTTATTGATATTTCTTCCAATCGCATACAGCATGAATTCTTTATAAACCTTCTCTGCTGTTCGGCAGTTGAATCTTCGAAAGTTATCATTTTCTTTGATATCTCCGAAATGTCCTTCTGTCTGAATAGAACGGATCTGACGGTTTAATATTCCCTTCTCACTCTGGATGTTCGCATGGGATTCTTCCTTTAAAGCTTCCCATTGTTCATTGATCTTCATGACCTTATTTTTCTCTGCATCTTTTTCGGCATCATATTTATAGAGACATTTTTCTTTATGTCTGCAGCCGCTGCAATCGGAACATCCATACACCTCAAAGGTTTTGTGTATAACCAGCCTGTTCTTTTTTCTCTGTCCTGATATGATGAAGTTCTCTTCCATCATGGCAGATATAATAAAGTTCATCCTCAAATATCTGCGTTTTCATGTTGTAATACTTTCCAATCTCTTCCGTGTATGCACGTGTTTTCCGTTTTTCATGATCCTGCAGCTTGATATAACTGGAGATTTTATGTTTCTTTAAGTACAGAAGATTCTTTTCACTACAATAACCGCTGTCGGCAGTTACTTCCTCCAAAATTTCTCCAAACGCATTTTTGTGCTTTTCTAACACAGGAATCAATGTATTATAATCTGTCCGGTCATTGCTTACATAAGTCTGGACAATGAAATAATTCTCTACTGCAATCTGGACATTATATGCGGCCTTTAACTGTCCGTTCTTCATATGGTCCTCTTTCATCCGCATAAAGGTGGCCTCTAAATCTGTTTTGGAATAACTGTTCCGATCCTTTCCCATGATTTCAAAACACTCTTTATATCCCATGAGACGTTCACCGCAGCTTTCCAGTTCCTCATATAGCTGCTGGATTTCCGATTTTCTCTTTCCTTTTCCATAAACAAACGTAATGTGTTCCTGCTCTGCGATCTGCATTAGATTTTTCTGAAGTTTCAGAATCTCCAGCGGAGAACAGTTGTCAATTTCGATGATTGTATTATTTGATAACTTTTTATGTTTTGTCAGTTTCCTTGTCCGGTTCTTTTCAATGACATCTCTTACTTTTTCCATTCCTTCTATCACAAACATATGAGCATGGGGAATGTCATATTTGATGCCATATTCATTTTCGTCAATCAGAGCATTATACTTCTGATATACCGAATCAACGGTATCTAATAATCCTGCAAGGTGGTAGTTCAGTGTTCCTCTCCATACAAACGTATAGCGGTTTGCATTGGCTTCAATTTTTGTTCCATCAATAAATAGAGATTTTAACGTGATGAATCCTTCTTTTTGCAGACGACGAAGAAACTGATAGTTCAGTTCATCCAATACATCAGCAGTTAGTTTTTTGTTTTTAAATTCATAAAAAGCATCCCTTTTCGGTTTTTGGCCTTTGGTAAGCCAGATAAAAGCAAGGTCTCTTTCGCATAATTCTACGATACGGTCAACAGCTCTTACCCCACGCATATTTGCGTAAGTAACTACAGCATACATCATAATTGGATTGTACCCGATTCTTCCCTTATCTGAACAATTGGCTAACAAGCCAGAAAAATCTAACTCCTCCATCACTTTTTTCAGGGTATAGACTGGATCGTCATCAGGTAAACTCAATTCAAAGAAACTAAAGTTAATTTTCTGTTGCCCTAATTCAAAAAATTCGTTATAATAATCTTGTTTTTGCATAGTTCCATTATAACATGGAACAGAGAGGAGATGGTTATCGTTAGCCATCTTTTTCTCTTTTACGGGAAAATTTTAGGGGCAGATGTGACTCGCATGAGTCGCATCTGCCCCTATTTAGAACTATCTATTTCCCGACAGCCCCTTTTTCTTTTGTATGGGAGATTAATGATGTTTCATACGGAGATAATCAGAAATGACAGCAATGAATTCGGAATTTGTAGGTTTTCCGGTAGCAGGATTGATACTGTAACCAAATAAAGAGGTGATAAATTCTGAGTTTCCCCTGGTAAATGCAATTTCAATTGCATGGCGTATGGCTCGCTCCACTCGGCTTGAAGTTGTTTTGTTTTTTATTGCAACTTCCGGATATAATACTTTTGTGATCGCATTGAGTGTATCTCTGTCGTGCATCGTAATCTGTACGGCATCTTTCAGATACTGATACCCCATGATGTGAGAGGGAATGCCAATCTCATGTATGAGAGATACGATACGAGTTTCCAAAGGCTCGCCGGAAATATCAGGTATGGCTTCGGGAAGTGTGAAAGATGTGTTGATGTTGCTGTCTTTTGAAAGACGTGCCAATTGTTTTAGAATTTCCAACATGTTTGAACTGGAAATCTCTAGATTCAATTGAAGTTTGTAAGGTTCTGTGTAATGCATAATAATTCTCCTAATTCTGTAAGATATTTGTGTGTTTTCAAACTATTTCCATTATCCTCTTAATTCTGACAAAATACAATTGTATTTCTTGGCATTATTTGCCAATTCTTAGGAATATAGCAAAAAAAACAAGACTATTTACAGAAAGTGAGATTTGTATTAGAATAGAGAGAAAGAGTTTTGGAAAAGGAGTTTTGAAAAAATGAGTATTTCAAGAGAACAAGCACATGGTATTTTAATGAAATATATGAAAGGAGAGGCTTACATTCAGCATTCTTATGCGGTTGAAGCGATTATGAAAGGAATTGCAAAGAGACTCGCCCCGGAAGAAGAAGAATTTTGGGGAATTGTAGGATTGCTGCATGATCTGGATGAAGAACATTGTGACTGGAAGAACCACCCAGAAGTACACGGACCTACTTCTGTTGAAATTCTGAAAAAGGAAGGAGTGGACGATAAGGTGCTGCATGACGCAATCTGTGCACACAATCCAAAATGTGGTGTGAAAGCAAAGACGAATCTTCAGTACGCAGTGCTGGCGGCGGATCCGATGAGCGGATTTGTAAAGGCAGTTGCGCAGATTTATCCGGATAAGAAGATTGCAAGCGTAAAACATAAATCCGTTATGAAACGTTTCAATGAGATGAGGTTTGCGGCAGGTGCGAACCGCGATTACATGGAATCCATCGAATTTGCTAAGTTAAGTCTGGATGACTTGATTGATATTGCATTGGAAGAGATGGGCAAAATTTCAGATATACTGGGACTGTAACAGATGATATTAAAGAATATGCTCAACATGCAGATGATGATGTTTCTGCTTGTTTTAATCGGCTTTTTGATACGAAAACAAAATATTGTCGAGACAGAAGGAAGGAAAAATATGGTGGATCTGTGTCTCTATGTGACACTCCCATTCAATATTTTGAATTCCTTTTTTGTCGATTGGAAATGGGAAATGCTTATTTCGTGCAGTGTGATTTTGCTATTGTCAGTCGGATACAATGCAGTCAGTGTTTTTCTGAGTTCGGTTTTATTTAAAAAAGCGCCACAGGACAGGAAGAAGACACTGCGATATGGGACGATTGTCTCCAATGGTGGATTTTTGGGGAATCCGATCATTGAGGGTGTGTACGGGACGAGCGGATTGTTTTACGCTTCCATTTTTATGATCCCGGTGCGGATTGTGATGTGGAGTGTTGGAATATTGGTATTTTTAAAAGGGAAGAGAGAAAATATTTTGAAAAAGGTGCTGACGCATCCGTGTATTATCGCAGTTTATGTCGGCGCAATACTAATGGGAACAGGAGTTGTATTGCCGGAGTTTCTGATGAAGACTATTTCGGGGTTAAGCGGCTGCAATACGCCGCTTAGCATGATGCTTGTAGGGATGATGTTGGCGGAGATGGACCCGAGAGGGATCATTGACCGGACCATGTTGTTTTATACAGGTGTCCGTCTGATTGTGATTCCTGGAGTTGTCTTTTTACTGACGATGTTTTTGGACATTGATCCGCTGCTTCGCGGGATTGCTGTCATCATTGCAGGAATGCCGGCTCCGATTACAACGGCGCTGCTTTCAGCGAAATACGACGGGGACGAGACATATGCTACGGGAATGATATTTGTCACGACGATAGTATCGCTTATCACGCTCCCAATTTGGTGTGTGGCATTGGGAATGTAGCTAAAAATAGAAATAGAGGAGTGTGGGTGTTGAAGAAAATAAAAGAGTGGGGGAAGTCTTTGAATAACCGGCTTATGGGGATCATTTTGCTGTGCGGGATCGTGCCGGTTATTTTTATTGTCCTGTTTGTGGCAAGTTCTTACAGGCGGGGAATTATGGAAAAAACGGAGTCTATGGTGGAGAATGAGATGGAGTATGTCTCATCGCTGATTTCCGGAAGATTGAATCATGCGATTGAAATCTGCAAAGCAACAGCATACGATGAAGAATATGAAAATGCATGGAGGGAATATCAAATTGGGAAGCAGTCAGAGGAGCTGTTTCGTGAGAGGGTGAAAAAACGGCTGGAACGTATGTTTTATCTAGAACAAAGCTATGACACATTTTTGTTTTACGAGAAGGGAAAAGAATTTCCTTTTTGCTATAGTGTAAGAGAGGGAGGTACAGTTCCTGACTGCATGAAGAATATACATGAGCCAATTCGAGAAATTAGAAAGCAGGAGAGGTTGGATGTGCAGATGCTCGTGATAGACGGGCGTATTTTTATCGTGCAAAATCTGTATGCGGATTCTGCGCAGGGGATATTTGGAACATTGGCAATTGAACTGAATGTATCCAGACTGTTTCATGATATTCAGCCCAAAATAGCAGAGGAGACGGCGATTTATCTGAACCAAGTAGAGAATCGTGTGATGATACAGGGCAAAATTAAAGAGGAATGGCAGAAGAAAATGGAGAAGGAGCTTTTACAGCAGTTTGGACGAAAGGAATCGTATAAGCAGATTAGTATACATAATCTGGAGTACAGCGGATATATGCGAAGCAATCGTCAGGAGTATTATAATTTAGAAATCATCTATCTGTCTTCAAACAGACAGTTGTATATTGAAGTGTACGAGTTTTACAAAGTGATTCTCTTTATTATCCTGCTTATGATCCCTCTGTTTGTATATGTGTTTTACTTTTTGAAGATTCATATTTCCAAGCCAATCACAAAGATGATCGATGCATCAAAAGCGATTGAACGAGGGGCGATCGGGACAATTGTGCAGGATGAAAAGATGCCGAATATAGAATTTGAGTATTTGCGGGAAGCATTTAATAAGATGTCAAAACAGGTAAAGTATTTGTTTGATTATGCTTATGATGAAAAAATGGCAAGGAAAGATGCAAAAATCATGGCGCTTCAGGCGCAGATCAATCCCCATTTTTTAAATAATACGCTGGAAATGATGAACTGGCAGGCAAGAATGTCAGGCAATCTGGAGGTGTCGAGCATGATTGAATCTTTAGGAGTTGTACTTGATTATAATATGAATCGGGAATCAAAGCGTCTGACAACGCTTTCGCAGGAACTTCGCTGTGCGGATGCGTATTTTCATATTATATCAAAGCGTTTTGGAAAGAGACTTACCGTGGAGAAGGAAATTGATCAGAAACTGCTTTCAATTAAAGTTCCTCAGCTTGTGCTCCAGCCGATGATAGAAAATGCGGTCGTTCACGGTATTGAACGAATTAAGCAGGGGATAATTAAGATAAAAATACACAGCGATGTGGAAAACGTTTATCTTCAGGTGATGAATAGTGGAAAACCGCTCACAAAAGAGGAGAAAGAACGAATTGAAATATTGCTGAATCAAAGACCGGAGGAGATTGCCAAGGAGATGGGGCATCATGTCTCGCTTGCGATTCGGAATATTAACGAGCGGGTGAAATTGATCTATGGAGAAGAGTATGGACTTTGTATTGAACAAGAGGGGGAATATATTGTGTCAACGATTGTGATTCCGGTACGTGAAAAGAAAGTGGAGATGGAGCGTGACAGCCGGGAGAATGTAAGAAAACGTCTGGAAGAGACGGGGCGTTTTTAAACGGGATTCCCTGAAAGGGGCAGAAAAGGTTTTGACAAGTTTTTTTGGACGTGTATAATAAGAGATGGTTTGTTGATGTAAGGCAGAGGGTGTGAGAAGTGAACAAAGTAGTAATTGTTGATGACGAATCGATTATCGTAGAAGGATTGACAAAGACACTCCCGTGGGAGCAGTGGAACTGCAAAATCGTTGCAACGGCAAGCGATGGGGAAGAAGGACGCAAGATTATCGAACAGTATCATCCGGACCTTGTTTTTTCTGATATTGCCATGCCAGGAGTTGACGGGTTGAAGATGATAGCGGGATTAAAATCAGAGTTTCCGGATATGGAGATCAGTATTTTGACAGGATATCGCGATTTTGAGTATGCGCAGGAAGCAGTTCGGCTAGGCGTGCGAAGATTTCTTTTGAAACCCTCCAGCATGAAAGAAATCGAAGAAGCGGTGGAGGCGATGGTTCAAGGACTCGAAAAGAAAGCAGCAATTTCTAAGGCAGAGGAGCCAAAAGAAAAATGTGATATGGCAAATAGTTTTATTGTGAAAAATGCAATGAGATATATAGAAAATCACTACACAGAGAGATTGACGCTTTTGGAAGTGGCAGAGCAGACTTATGTCAGTCAGTGGCATCTGAGTAAATTGTTGAATAAGCATACCGGTCACAGTTTTTCTGAGCTTTTGAACAGAACGAGGATTGCAAAAGCGCAGGAGCTGCTGAAAGATCAGTCTCTTCGGATCGGTGATATTGCAGAGCAGGTAGGATTTTTGGACATGGCACATTTTTCCAGAGTGTTTAAGAAAATTGTCGGAATGTCGGCGAATGAATATAGAAATATGATGAGTTAAGTGAAACAGAGTAAGAAATAATTCAGTTTTTTGGGATTATTTCTTATTTTTTTGATTTGGATACTTGACTTTTGGAAAGAATCATACTACACTGTCTAAGTGTGCATCGAAACGCATTGTTTTTTGTGCACGTATAACTTAGAATAAGTTAAAACAGCAACCAACAGTATTCATAGGAGGTGAAAGGAATGCCAACATTTAACCAGTTAGTAAGAAAGGGACGTCAGACTTCTGTAAAGAAATCAACAGCACCAGCTCTTCAGAAAGGGTACAACTCTTTAAGAAAGAAAGCTACTGATGCTTCAGCACCACAAAAAAGAGGTGTTTGTACAGCAGTTAAGACAGCTACACCTAAAAAACCTAACTCAGCTCTTAGAAAGATTGCCAGAGTTCGTCTTTCTAACGGTATCGAAGTAACAAGCTATATCCCAGGAGAGGGACATAATCTTCAGGAACATAGTGTTGTTCTTATCCGTGGAGGTCGTGTTAAAGACTTACCAGGTACAAGATACCATATCGTTCGTGGAACACTTGATACAGCAGGTGTTGCAAAAAGACGTCAGGCTCGTTCTAAATACGGAGCTAAGAGACCAAAAGACGCTAAGAAATAGAATATTAGCAAGTGCATAGCGCGAGTGTAGTGCGAACTACATTTTATGTAACAATCGTATCACAAACAGAACTATGATTCCTGTAGGTTGCGGGTTATATCGATAGATAGTAAGTCCCGCGCGAACACATTCATATTTCAGAAAATGTGAGTACCGATGAATTAATTTTATTAGAAATGAAAATTTCGAAACCATAATTAAGGAGGGAAGAACCGTGCCACGTAAAGGACATACTCAGAAAAGAGACGTATTAGCGGATCCATTATACAACAACAAAGTGGTTACAAAACTTATCAATAACATTATGTTAGATGGTAAAAAAGGTGTAGCACAGAAGATTGTATACGGAGCATTTGAAAGAGTTGCTGAGAAAGCTGACAAACCAGCTATCGAAGTATTTGAGGAAGCAATGAACAACATTATGCCGGTACTTGAAGTAAAAGCAAGACGTATCGGTGGTGCAACATACCAGGTGCCGATCGAAGTAAGAGCTGACAGAAGACAGGCTTTAGCACTTCGTTGGATTACATTGTATTCTCGTAAAAGAGGAGAAAAAACAATGGAAGAAAGACTGGCAAACGAAATTCTTGATGCAGCTAACAACACAGGCGCATCTGTAAAGAAGAAAGAAGACATGCACAAAATGGCAGAAGCAAACAAAGCATTTGCTCATTACCGTTTCTAATTTCAGCTTGCTGAAATTGATTCAAATAATAGGAGGAAAAAATCTTGGCTGGAAGAGAATATCCATTAGAGAGAACAAGAAACATCGGTATTATGGCTCATATTGATGCTGGTAAAACAACAACAACAGAGCGTATCTTATACTATACTGGTGTTAACCATAAAATTGGTGATACTCACGAAGGTACTGCTACTATGGACTGGATGGCTCAGGAGCAGGAAAGAGGTATCACAATCACTTCAGCAGCTACAACATGTCACTGGACATTGCAGGAAAACTGCAAACCTAAAGCTGGC
>ENA-ORSR01000400-ORSR01000400.1-human-gut-metagenome-genome-assembly--contig:-NODE-400-length-38668-cov-5.252039_pt1 | contig 38668 bp, 39 predicted proteins | sample MGYA00241901_ERZ509166 | MGnify/ENA primary metagenome ERZ509166 (study PRJEB26280, sample SAMEA2338860) | human gut metagenome | biome: human gut; feature: human-associated habitat; material: faeces... | reverse complement strand
ACTATCAAAGGTGTGCCGCTTACTTTGCTCATGGCTGTTAGGTTTCACATTCTCACCCCCTCTCGGGCGGTGACTCCGCTGTTTCCCTTTCGCCACTACTACGGTGGGAATTGCAAAACTGCCAAACTTATAAGTGAATTTCGGAAAAAACTTTAAATAAAACCCAAAAATGCCCGACTGAAAGCACAGTCGGGCATAACATGAAATATTTACATTTATATAATGATGTGTATATTCATACTGATAGCCATAATATCCCGTTGGAGGATATAGACTTTTTTTAACAAGTTATAAATTATCAAGTTTTGTCGAAAAAAAATGAACACAGCGATACCTCCTTGATACCGCCGTGTCCTCAAAAAAAAGGGTGAATTTAATACACCCTCCGCTTATCTAATTTTTCAACAGGAAAACGGCAGCTTTGATTGTCAAGTCAAAACCGCCATTTGGCTCATTACAAAAATATTGCCATAACTACAGTTTTTATATAACCGTTGATATGTATACTTGACTCCATTTAATAACTACTTATATTTTACCAAGTTTTGTTTTATCATAGCGTTATCTGCCATACAGCACACCGCAAATAACTAATAAAACACCGGATACAAACAACATAGATTGCACACTAACAATGTCTGCCAATGGTCCCAGAAATAGAATAGCTATTGGCAAAGCACTTGTTGATGCTATTTGAATAATTGAAAAAACTCGCCCTAATACATCTGGCTCTGTAATTTCCTGAACATATACGGTTTGTACAGTAGTGAGTATAGGCATAAAGAATCCTGCTATTAAGATAAATACGAGATACAATGCAAAATTTGTCGCAATACTCATAAACCCAAATGCTATTCCAAATGCAATAAAAACAGCAGCAATTGCAAATACCTTATTTTTAATTTGCTTTCTTAAAGCAATAAAAACGCCTCCAATAAGAGAACCAACAGTCCAAAGAATTTCATTTGCAGTCAATCGCCATACTTCATTTCCAAATGTACGTTCAATCATTAACGGCGATAATACCATTGCCGGGGTCAGCAAAATAAAGGCAATAGCATAGAAAGCAATTAGTTTCTTTAACTCGGAATGTTCAAATACATAATCTATTCCTGCACGAATATCTGAAATCATTGAGTTTGTATTTACTGTTGAATTTTGTTTTCCAACCTTGATCATGCTCATTATGGTAATAGCAATAACTGCTGTAACAACATCGACCATGAAAGCCCAAACAAGACCGATGGAACCAAGCAAAACTCCACCAATAGCAGGAGCAAGTAATAAACAAATTGCATTTACTGTTTGATTAATACCCTGAATTTTAGTCAAATTTTCTTTTGGCACTATTTGTGGATAAATAGCATTGACTGCCGGAGATTGAATGCCTGCCCCCGTCGAACGAATTGCTAAAACAACCAACAATAGAATTTTATCTTGAAAACCTGCCCAATACGATATTGCTAAACCCAATGTTGCCAACGCTATAAAACCGTCTGCCGCCATAATCATATATTTACGATTAAACCTATCTGCTAAGGCACCTCCCCATAAGGAGATTATTATTTGGGGCAGATTGCTAAATATAGTTGCCATCATCATCCAAAAGCCTGATGATGTTTCAAGGGTTATATGCCAGATTACAGCATAGCCAACAATTGACGAACCAAAAAGAGATATATTTTGGCTTAATAAAAATAATACAGCGGAAACTTTCCAGTTTTTATTTGATTTCATATATAGTATCCTTTCTTCTTCATAAACACAAGGACAACAAAAAAGCGACACGCTAAAACGCAACTGTCGCTTATATATCTATATATAAAATAGTTGTGTCTATGTGTTTTTAATTAAATTTATTTTGTTTATCCAAGATAATAAAATAATTAATAATAATTCCTGACATAAGAACGATGCTCCTTTCATATTTCATGATCGTTGAAATTGTATCTTAATGAGCCATGTAAGTTAAGCATCATGTAAATTCGGCCTAACAAAACTCCATACAATTACGTAATATTATAATTCATTTTAACTCAGCAGTCAACATATAAAACGCAATAATTAGAGTTATTTTTATCAGCACTATGATATGTGTAATCATATCCAAAGAAAAATGTGAACAGTAGAATGTAAAAGGGTGAAATTATATGAGGCAAAAAATCGACAAATACGATTTTAAGGCTTTCGGTCAAGCCATAAAAGCAGCACGAAAAGCAAAGGGATTATCAAGAAATGAATTAGCAGACCAAATGGGTATTGCTCCTCGATATATTGCATCCATTGAAAACAATGGACAGCACCCAAGCCTACAAATCTTTTATGAACTTGTTACTCTTTTAGATGTATCGGTAGACCAATTCTTTTTTCCAAATACAGATATAAATAAATCCACGCAACGCAGGCAGATTGACAGCCTGCTTGATGAGATAAGCGATAAGGGATTGCAAATTGTTACCGCCACAGCAAGAGAGATTAAGAAAGTCGAAACAGAGGACAAATGAATGTCCAAACTACAATCGAATATGGATCGAGAAACGTTGCAACCGGTATATTTTTGCAACGTTTTTCCTTTCCTCAATTATATAAAAGGTGGTATTTTCATTTATATTGACATCATAGATAAAGTAAAGTGGCAAGCAGGGCAAGGTGGTACACACCTTGCGATTTTGCATAAAATTCCCTCACGGGATTTTTGCCAAATCTGCTTGTTGGGGAGTATCCCCAATCCCCATTGAACACACAATAAATTGTGTGGCTACGCTCCATTTGGGAGCTAAAGAATCATAAGCAAGATTATCTCTGTTTTTTATATTTTTCTTTTTCTTTCTCTGATATATTCTCGCCTAAAAGATGGTCAACATTTGCCTTTGCAGTCAGTATATTTTTCATTTCTTTTTTTATAGAATGGTACTTCGCATAGGCTTTTTTCTTTTCAGAAAGCAGTTCAGAATATTCTGTTTGTAAAGCCTTTATCGTAGGCAATTTCTTAACCCCTAATTCATCAAAAGCAGACTTTGCCGCTTTGTGTAAAAGCAAATCAGCAGTATGTTCTTCATAGAATTTTTTAGAGTATCCTGACTTTCGGTATGCAGTATAAGCCTCACGGGTTTTTGAATAGTTGATGATATGAGTTTTAAGATTTCCTATAACTTTCCCTCAAAGACTCTATATCCTCGCCGTAAATATTTCCTGTCTCATGGACACGTTTCGTAAGTTGATTTAAACTATTACTGGTACGGCGAAGAAGTGTTACAAGTTCACGTATATCGGATAAATCAAGATGGATAACATAGCCATCTATAGCCATTTTGCGAAGATAGGCTCCCATGTTCTTTGTACCAAGCCCCTCCATCTTTTCATCTATTAAACTGCGTTCACGTTCTGTTACCATAAAATGCAGTTGAACATTTCTTTTGCGATTTGCCATTATCTCACCTCCAGGTATTTCCCTTGCTTTTCTTTTATCTCTCTACCTGCCTGTGAGGGCTGCTTTAAGCTATCTAGCACAGAAGAACGTTCAGATTTTGAATTCTTCTTTTCAGTATGTTCTTGTGGTGCAGAAACACCTACACCCATATTCAATTCGGCATCAAGGACAGTAAGTCGAGAAATTTTATCCTTTAATTCGTGCTCTTGAGGAAAGGGCTTACCAACCTCTGATTTTGCTGCTTCTTGCTGTTTATAGAGATTATCAAGCTGTTGGATAAGCTTTTCAGCCTGTGCCTCGGTAACGATTAGGGTTACAGCTTTAGGAACAGTATCACCATTAGGTGACTGACCGCTTTTTTGCTGTTCTCGCATTTCTGCTGTATCTTGCGTTCTGGCATTCTCAACACTGTAAACCTCAAGCCCTTTTAGTTCAGGATATATGATAACTTGTGGAGAAGAATCCTGACCATCTGATGCCTGTTCTAAAAATACTGCCACAGTTACTATGTCTCCGTTTTGGAGGTGGGAGGAAAGTCCTGCTGCAATACTTGGTACGCTGATGGTAACAAGGCGCTGATTATTCTTAGTGATGCGGTCTAACAACTCATTTACAAGAAATCCGCCCAGTTTTTGTGGAAAGAAATAATCTCCCTTGATGATTTTGGTCTGTGCAATCTTACCTAAAACCTTATCTTTGTCATTGATAACACCTTCAGGTAGGCCATAGTTTCCCACTTCGACAGTAGTAAGGTGATTATCTTTAATCTCCGTTCCCACTGGAATGTCTTCTGATGCTCTAAGTACCATAATCGTTGCACTTTTATCCTCATAAAACCTTGGTAAAAGCCCAAATGATATAACTGCTGCAACAATAATACAGACTGCACTTAGAAATATCCGATTTTTTAGTATCTTCAAACTGCTCTAAGCCTCCTTTCAATTTTGGGTACAAAAAAAGAGCTAGTCATATAAACTAACTCCTTTTAAAAATAGTACTATTCAATTTTATCTATATAAAAAAGTTGCCCACTCTAAATTAAGCAAACAACTTTTTATTTTCATTTTCAATTTTAATTATTGGATAACTCTAAAATGTTTTAAAGCGTCTTTAATTGCCTCTACCTTTTCAGGTGTTGGGTGTTTCCGTTCTTGTTTTAATTCTTCTACTGCATTTGGAGCATCATACATGGGTAATCCTAAATCTCTTTTTACTTCTGCAATATAAGCAGTATGCACTTTGAAATTATACTTGCTTTCTATATACTCTTGTATCATTTTATAAGTTACCCTTTAGCTTGGTCTATATTCTTCAGCTTTTCTCGCTATCTCATCAATAGGAATCTGTCCTTCCTCATTACCAAACTCCACATTTACGTTGATATGAGTGTCTGCATTTTTGTGGGACAAAGATACTACCGTCTCGGGAGTTGTCTGGTGGACAAAAGGCGAAAGTGCTTCTTTTGAGGATGAGTTTAAGTGGTGCGAATGTTCTTATTCTGGATGAGCCTACAAGAAATTTTTCACCATTATCCGGCCCGGTAATAAGAAAAATGCTCCGAGAATTTCCAGGGGCTGTCATTAGCATTTCTCACGATAGAAAGTACATTGAAGAGGTGTGTGATAAAATATATCAGCTAAATCCTAATGGATTACAGTTAATTAGTGAGTGATAAAAAAGATGAAAGACTGACAACTTTCAGTTTGTAAGCTGATGCATTAGCCTAAAAATTGAAGAGTACAATACAATTACATATTAAGAATGGAACAATTTAGGCGATATAATAGCAAGATTGCAGATGTGATGTACATTTGTAATCTTGCTTTTTTAATTGCAGTAAACCTAATTTATTATCAGTTTTATATCAAGAAATTTTTCACATGTGCCGATATTGTGACATATAATTGTTTATTATGTGTGTAAAGTGTGTAAAGTGTGTGCAAAGTGTTGAAGAAAATGAAATTTTGCATAATTTGACAGGAGATGAAGCATTAAGGAATTATTGGAAAAATCCCTGGGAGGAATAATTAGAAAGAATAAAGGAGCAGAAATTACATGGCAACAGAACGTAAAGAAAAACTTATAAGAGTGTTACAAATACTGGAAACAACAGATAAAAAGACACCTATAAATGCAACCTCAATCGTAGAGAAATTGGAAAATGAGTACAATGTCGGTAAGGTGGATAGGCGTTCGATATATAGAGATATTACAATGTTACAGTCCTGCGGTTACAAGATCGAACAGGTAAAGGATAAGCGTAAGGGCTGGTATCTTGATAAGCATGCATTTGAGGATTGGGAAATAAAGATAATGATGGATGCAGTTCAGCAGGCAAGATGTGTTTCTGAAAAAGAGGCAGCAGATATAAGGGAGAAACTTCTTAAACTAACCAGTAACAGAGGTAGAAGCAGGTTCTCACATATGATGTTACCATTGTCAGGAAATGTATCAACAAATACCAATATAGGAATATACATAGAGCTTATGCTTGAAGCAATGTTTCTGCATAAAAAGATTGAGTTTCAGTACACAGAAATCAATGATAAAATGCAGAAAGTTCTTAGAAAAGATGGAAAATACTATAATCTGAATTTGTATTCAATATATTGGTCGGATAATAATTATTATCTTATAGGTTCACATGATAATCATGAAGGACTTACTCATTACAGATTGGATAGAATACAGAATCTTTCAATGTCAAATGAGTATGCGTTGGATGCGAAGGAAAAGATTGGGTCTAATCCGGAAATGTATATCCAGCAATATATTTCTGAAAGCGTCAATCATTTTTCAGGAGAGACTATAAGAATTGAAGTTGAGTATGAGCCAAATCAAGTAACTAACGCCATTCTATACGATTTTGCCGGAGAGAATGTAAAGGTAAAAAAGGGAAACGACGGTAAAAATGTAGCAATATTTAGTAAGATGAATAGCGTTACACTTACAGGTTGGTTTATGCAGTATGCTAATATGTTCAAGGTGTTGGCACCTGAGAACCTTAAAAACAGCGTAATAAATGAACTAAAAAGTGCTGTAAAGCACTACAAATAATGAAACCTGTGCCTCTTAGTTGGGGTACAGGTTTTTTTGATTACTATCAATTATCAATTATTTTTATCCAAGTCACATTATTGCGACATATAAAGAGGCGTAATTATAAGCAAAGTGGTAAAATGGAAACATTTTTACTACTTTTAGGAAGAGGGTAATAGCGAAGGGGTAATTAAATGTTTAATTATTCGAATCAGGAATAAGTAAACTCGTAAAAGAACTTTGAAAAATCGAATAAAAATATTTACAAGTCAAAGACGAACCGGTATAATAAGATAGGATATTTGTAATCTAATTTTGTATATGGAGGGATTATGGCGGTATCATATAACAAATTATGGAAATTAATGATTGATAAAAAGATAAATAAAAGTGTATTGTGCAAGACTGTGAAAATTAGCAGTAGTACTATGGCAAAAATGACAAATGAAGAAATGGTGGCTATGCCAATTTTAGAAAAAATCTGTGCAGAATTAGAATGCAATATAGGTGATATAATGGAATTTACTGAATTAGATGTCGTAAAAAAGAAAATCCATAAAGCACCTTTAGAGTCCTGATTTTTGGACAGTAAATATGGAATAATAAGGTAGGATAACCATGAATGATAACGGTTTAAGCTATATAGACCTCTTTGCTGGCGCCGGAGGATTGTCCGAAGGTTTCATTCAAAGTGGTTATAGACCAATTGCGCATGTGGAAATGAACGAATATGCAGCAAGAACAATAGAAACAAGAATCGCATATTATTACTTGAAAGAAAATGACAAACTTGGAAGTTATTATCAATATGAGAGAAATGAAATATCTCGTGAACAACTTTTGGAGTTAATTCCAGAAGAAGAATTAAAGACAGTAATCAATAAAGAAATGTCTGAGTCTACAATTAAAGGGATCTTTCAGACTATAGATACTATCATAGATGAGAAAGAAATTGAACAAGTAGATGTGATTATAGGAGGACCACCATGTCAGGCTTATTCATTGGTTGGTAGAGCACAGAGCAGTCATATGATTGTTCCTATGGAAGAAGATCCAAGAAATGAACTCTATAAGATGTATGTTCAATTTTTGAATAAGTACAAACCAAGAATGTTTGTATTTGAAAATGTTGCAGGAATCAAAACTGCTCGTGGAGGACAAGCATTTAAAAATCTTCAAAAGTATATGCGTAAAGTAGGATATGAAATAGATTATCATGAATTGAACGCTCACGATTTTGGAGTATTACAGAGTAGGAAAAGAGTAATAATTGTTGGCTGGTTGAAAGGTACAGGATATGAATATCCAACATTTGAGACCATACATAGTGAAGCAGAAGTATGGGATTTACTTAAAGATTTACCGATGTTAGTTCCGGGAGAATTAGCTAATAACTATACAATGACAGATATGCGAAGAATAAAAAAATATGTTAAGAATAATGAAATTCGCATTAAGTCAGATGTCTTAACAGGACATATAGCTAGACCACATACAGCTCAGGATATAGAAATATATAAAAGGACAATTGATTTGTGGTTTAATAATGATAGGCACGAAAGACTTAAATATGACGATTTGCCAGATGAATTGAAAACGCATAGGAATAGGACATCCTTCGTAGATAGATTTAAAGTCGTAGAAGGTGATATGGATTATTGCCATACTATATTGGCACACTTATCAAAAGATGGTCATTATTTTATTCACCCAGATATAGACCAGCACAGATCTATTACCGTAAGAGAGGCTGCAAGAATACAGTCATTTCCAGATAGTTATTATTTTGAGGGACCTAGAACTTCACAGTTCGTACAGGTTGGAAATGCTGTTCCACCGATGATGGCAAAAGTAATCGCAGATAAAATAAAAGAGCAATTAGAAAAATAAGACAGGAGGTTTCGCAAGTGAGTATTGTTGAAAGTACATATGCTGAATTAAAGCAACAAGAACTGAATAATAATCCATATAGTTGTTTGCATATGGCTGATATCGATATCAATCCCCATCAGATTGAAGCATTCACATTTGCGTTATCTTCATTAGAACTTGGTGGGGCTATTCTTGCGGATGAAGTTGGGCTTGGTAAAACTATTGAAGCGGGATTAGTTATTAAATATTTATTGTGTAGTGGTAAGAATAAGATTTTGCTTATTATGCCATCGAATCTGCGTAAGCAATGGCAGGTTGAATTAGAGGAAAAATTTGATATTGAGTCATTGATTGTGGATAGTTCCAATTGGGATGATTACTTGACAAAAATAAAGAGCAAACAAGCGGTTATTATTGTTTCGTATCATTTTGCCTCAAAGAGGAAAGCGGAGTTTGCAAAAATACCGTGGGATTTCTGTGTATTTGATGAAGCACATAGGCTTAGAAATGTTCATAAAAATGGATCAAAAATGGCCAATGCACTATATGAATTAACAAAAGGAATTCCAAAGATTTTATTAACTGCAACGCCAATGCAGAATACCTTACTTGATATGTATGGTCTTGTTCAATATATCGATGACAAGATCTTCTATAGCAAGCCAGTATTTTCAGAAAGGTATTTGCGTGGAGAAAATTATAGTGATTTGAAGGCTTGCTTAGAGCCTGTTGTACAAAGAACTCTAAGAAAAGAAGTGACAGAATACATTCAGTTTTCAGGGCGCAAAGAGATGACGATTGATTTTGAATTATCGCCAATGGAGATAGAACTTTATGTGATGATTAATAATTATCTGAAAAAGGAAATCTTATATGCTCTGCCAAATTCACATAGAACTCTTATTACATCTGTTATTAGAAAATTACTTGCATCATCAAGTATGGCAGTTGCAGAGACTTTTAAGGTGTTAAAGGGAAGGCTTGAAATTTTAAAGGAAACAACTAGAACTGAATCAGCAGATGAAAGTATCGATTTCTTCCTTAGCTTCTTTGATGATGATGAAATAGAAACAGATGATGATAGTAATCAGGATGAATTATATACCAGAGAAAAGGTAAATGAATTTATTCAGCATGAAATAGATGAAGTAACAGCCATTATTAATAAAGCTGAAAGTATAAAAAGGAATGCAAAAATGACAGCTTTAAAACAGGCAGTGGAAAAGGCATTTGCATTCCAAGAAGAAGCAGGTCTAAAGCAAAGGATTGTTGTGTTTACTGAATCAATTCGTACGCAGCAGTATATGTTCGATGAGTTATCTCATGCCGGATACGAAGGTCAGATACTAAAGTTTAATGGTAGTACAAATGACCCTGTTACGAAACAGATTTATAAGGCATGGAAAGCTAGAAATTATGGAAAGTATGTGGGTAGCAGAAATGTTGAACTGAAGAATGCAATCGTGGAAGCATTCAGGGATGAATATAAGATATTGCTTGTAACAGATTCCGGTTCAGAGGGATTGAACCTTCAGTTTTGTAATACGATTATAAACTATGACCTTCCATGGAATCCGCAGAAAATAGAACAGCGAATTGGTCGTTGTCACCGTTATGGTCAAAAGAATGATGTCGTAGTTATTAATCTGCTCAATACACAGAATGTAGCAGATAAGAGAGTATATGAAATTCTTTCTGAAAAGTTTGAATTATTCCAAGGTGTATTTGGTGCATCAGATAAAGCTATTGGGTTACTGGAAAGTGGTGCGGACTTTGAAAAAAGAGTTACTCTCATTTACCAAGAATGTAAAACGGCATCTGATTTCACAAAGCAATTTAAAGCTTTGGAGAAGGAATTAGAGAAGAAAAGAAATAAGAAAATGGATGAATTGAAATCCATATTTTCATATAAAACAGAGGAGCAGCATAAATCGCATTTTGGAACTATTATGCAAGAAATCTCAGAATACGATTCACAGCGTGAATACTGGAATACTAGATGTAAAAAAGGAGATGCAACATATCCAAAGTATTACGAAGTTAGTATAGATTTGGAGATTCCGGGAATTCAACACGGTTACTTAATATTAGGAGGTTCGTATGTTGGAGAATCGCTTGAAGAGGCTGTATTTGAAATTGTTGATTCTACTGGAAGAATATATGGTGTTACAGATGCATTGGCTAGAACTCTTTGTGAAAAAATACAGGAGCAGTATCTGGAAGAAAACACACCAAATAATCAGGTAATCCTCTCATATATTGATAAAGTAGACGTATTTATGCAGCAGAAGTATGCAGAGTCTAAAAAGTCAGTTATAACCACGAATCGGGAAAAGATGGATAATTGGCTGCAATTAAGGAAAGAAGAATATTTGCTTAAAGCAAAAGATACATCAGAGGTAGATGAGATTAAAGGAAAATATGCAATTGAAAGTGATTTTAGACAGAAGATTGCATTAAAGAAACAAATAGAAACTTTAGAAGAAAAGAAACAAAAAATGATAGAGGCATTTCATAACGAGATGTCTATATTGGAAGATGAGGCTGCAAATATGCAGAAGGAATTTGAAGAGAGCATATTGGTTAAGCCACAACTGATAACGAAGATAGTGATTAAGTTTTAGGAGGATACCATGGAGAAAAAGGGAAAGTTAGAGCTGACGTGGACAGACAAGTACAAAGATGTCAGATTAGAGCCAAGAATTTTAATGGAGGTGGAAGACAAATCGGTTGGTGATAGTAGTAATGGCAATATGTTAATACATGGAGATAATTTACTGGCATTAAAAGCTCTTGAGTTGCAATTTGCAGGTGCTGTGAAATGTATTTATATTGATCCTCCATATAATACTGGCACTGCGTTTGAACATTATGATGATGGTATAGAGCATTCTAAGTGGTTAAGCATGATGAATGAGAGATTAAAGTGCTTACAAACACTTTTAAGGGAGGATGGTACAATTTTTATTCAGATCGATGATAATGAGCAGGCATATTTGAGGGTGCTATGTGATGAAATATTTGGACGAAAAAATTTTTTGAATATGATTTCTGTAAATGCAAAAGTTAGTGCAGGTGCATCTGGTGGGGGAGAAGATAAAAAACTAAAAAAGAATATAGAATATATATTGATATACTGTAAGAATATGGATTCTTTTCCAGGATTTAAGCCAATTTATAAGCGAACTGAATTGATGAAATATATTGAAAATATGAAGGAAGATGGAAAGAGTTACAAATATACATCAGTTTTGTATCGCTGCGATAACTTTGAACATTTTAAGACCATTAAAGATGGCGCTGGGGATGATATAACAATTTATAAAGTAAATGATTATGAAATAAAAAGCGTCAAGCAGGTGGCTCAATTAGAGGGAATTACTGAAGCAGAAGTATACAGTAAATACTATGAAAAAATAATGACAACAACAAATGCTCAAACATCGATAAGAACCAGAATTTGGGATGCAACTGATAGTGAAAATAATATGTATAAGGCGGTTTATGTTCCTAAGACTGGTAAAAATAAAGGAAAAGAAACAGAGTTATTATTAATGGGAAAGCAGAAAGTATTGGTCATTTGGTTAAAAGATACAGCAGAATGGATAAAAGGTAAAATTTACAAAAAAGAGAGAGTTGGAACATATTGGGATGGATTTAGCTGGATTAATGTTACAAAAGAAGGTTCGGTTTTATTCCCAAATGGAAAGAAACCTGAGAGCTTATTAAAACAAGTATTAGAGATGGCAACTGACGAAGGCGATTTAGTTCTTGATAGTTTTTTAGGGTCTGGTACAACTGCTGCAACAGCGCATAAGTTGGGGCGTAGATGGATTGGTATAGAGATGGGCGAGCAAGCATATACCCATTGTAAGGTTAGACTTGATAATGTAATTGATGGCGAACAAGGTGGAATTTCCAAAGAAGTAGATTGGCAAGGTGGTGGTGGATACAAGTTCTATGAACTTGCCGAACCACTTCTTGTAAAGAATGCTGCGCTTCCGGTTTATCAGATAAATCCATCTTATACATGGGATATGGTATGTGAGGCGATTTGTAAGATTGAAGGATTTACATATGAACCATCTGGAGAGTTCCATGGTTATTCGTCAGAAAATAGATTTATTCATATCACAGAAGAATTTGTGAATACAAAGTATGTGATGTCAGTAATGAAGACTTTAGGTGAGAAGCAGAGTTTGCTCATTTATTGCAAGAAGAATCAAGCAGACATGATACTTCCGGAGAATGTTGAAGTGAAGAAGATTCCAAAGGATTTGTTAGATAAATGTAATTTTGAAAGCGAGGTGCAGGAATAATGAGTTCAGTAGATAAAATCAAATGGGCTATGAGCCTGCGTGATCCTCAATATGAAGCATTAAAATATTTTGATGCAATCAGTTCGAAAATAGAGTATAGAACTAGCACTAAGGCAGATGCTGAAAAAATAGCATCTGAGAACTGCCAAGAACCACATACAATTGCAGTGGATAAGGAATTTGATTTTCCATCGTTTTGTTTTGATATGACAACTGGTATTGGTAAATCTAGATTGATGGGTGCATGCATTTATTATTTGTATAAGACAAAAGGGTATAAGCATTTCTTTATCCTTGCACCAGGAAACACTATCTATGACAAGATGCGTAGAGAATCTGTTCCGGGGCATCCAAAGTATATGTTCAAAGGTCTTGAAGCAGAGATGGGTAGACCAAAGGTATATGACGGTGAGAACTACTTATCATATCCTGTAAAGTATGTGCAGCAGGAATTAGTTGTAGAGAAGACATCTGAGATACAGATTTTTATTTTCAATATTTCCAAGATTTTTACTCGTGGCGATTTGGAATTTAAGTTCCACAAGTTCAATGAAAATTTGGGTGGTTCATTTGCAGAGGTACTTCGTTCCTTTGATGATTTGGTTATATGTATGGATGAGGCACATAGATATTATGCACCGGCATCTAAGGTGGCTATTAACTATTTAAATCCCGTACTTGGACTAGAGTTTACAGCTACACCTAAGAATACAAATAAAAATATCATTTATCACTATGGCCTTGAAGACGGTGCTGGTAAGTTCTTGAAAATTCCTGTTGTAATGGGAAGAACAAATACAGCCGGTTATTCTGATGATGATATTGAGGAAATGAAACTAAAGGATGGAATCAAACTTCATGAGAGAAGAAAGTCCATCGTGTATAAATACTGCATTGAAAACAATTTAGAGCAGGTAAAACCAATTGTATTGGTGGCTTGTAAAGATACAGCGCATGCCAAGAAGATAAAAGAAAAGATAGATTCAGACTCTTTTTTTGGTGGAAGATATGTCGGTAAAGTTATAGAAATTGATTCTAGTACAAGCGGTGCTGAAACTGAGGAAAACATCCAGAAGTTATTAACTATTGAGAAGAATAGCAATCCAATAGAAATCGTATTGCACGTATATAAGCTCAAAGAAGGATGGGATGTAAATAACTTATTTACTATTATTCCGCTTAACGCTGCAAAAAGTGATATTTTAGCACTGCAAACCATTGGTAGAGGATTAAGACTTCCTTTTGGCGAGATAACAGGAATAGAAGAACTAGATACATTGGATATTGTCGCACATGATCATTATCGAGAAATCATTGATGATATCAAAAATAATCCTGTATTTAAGAAAAGAAATCTTGATGAGGAAGATATACCAGAGACTAAAACAGTCAAGGTAGAACCTGTTGTTGAGAATCAGCAGATTTCCTTATTTGATGAAGCATTGCGTGAAAGCAAGATAAAGTCATATCAAGATTTGAATAGTGAAAATGCAGTTGAGAATCTGTTTGCAGCATATCAGAAAGCATTTGTTAAGAAAGTAGCACCAAAGAAGTCTGAAGATAATAGTGGTCAGATGTCTATTTTTGATTTCTTTGGAAATGGTGATAATGAGTCCGCATCAAGTGATGGCACTCCTGCTCAACCTGAAATGACACAAGCAAGCTCTATTTCTGGTGGAGTTGATGCGTCTATAACTGTACAGCAAGGGGATTCAACACTTCAGATTGATTTGCGGAAGTCATCTGGCGGTAAGAATGTCTTGCCTTATGCAAAACAGGAATTTATTAAGAAAATCGAAGAATTAAAAAGAGTGGCTATTTCTGTACCTAAGATTGGAATTAGTTACAGTTCTACTATTACATTTAAGCCTTTTACTGTTAAACGTAATATTACAGATTTTGATGTTGCTGCATCAAGAATCGAGAGATATGACACAGTGAATGATAAGTTATTGCAGGTATTGGATGCAGATGCACTTATAGTAGAAAATCCGGAAAATATGTTGGCTGTTTCTTTGTTGGAGAGTATTCCGGAGTTTAGTTCTGACGATGCAGAATTTATTCTTGACGTAGTTGACCAGTATTTAGCACTTATCGATGGAACAGACGATGAAAAAAAGAAAATTGTCCGTAGATATGCAACGGTTATTGTTGATGATTTGAGAAAGCAGATATATGCATCAAAGGAAGAAAGTACAGAATTTGTATTTAATGTTCAGAAGGACCTTATTGTCTTTGGACCATTTGTAAAGAACATGAAAGAAAATGGTCGCTTGAATTTTAAGAAGGAAGTGCCGGATAAGAAAAATATTAAGCAGTATCTGTTTGAAGGTTTTATGAAATCATATTATGCAGAAAATGCATTTGATAGTGATGATGAGAGAAGATTGTCTGTTGTGTTAGAAGAAGACGCAGAGGTTATTAGATTTATCAAGCCACCTTTGAATCAATTGGGATTATTCTATAAAGCTGCTAAGCAATATAATCCTGATTTCTTAGTAGAGACAGCTGACAAGAAATATATGATCGAAGTGAAGGCTGCAAATCAAACAGATAATGAAGAAGTACAAGAAAAAGCAAAGGCAGCAATTAAATGGTGCGAATGCGCATCTCAGGTGGATGCTGATGGAAAGATATGGGAATATCGTTTAGTGCCAGGAGACAAAATTGTTGTTGGTAATACATTTAAGTATGTGATTGGCATGGCAATTCCCGTTGTAGTAGACGAAGAATAAATGGAGGCTGTAGATGGCAGATATAAAAGATTTTAAACATGCTATTGTTCGCCAGAAGATACTAGATGCAGTTCGCAAGGACTTAATAGGACCTTCTTCTGTGAATGAAGAATTGAATGAAATTCCAACAAGCAGTTATATTACGGGATTATTATATCCTGCTGATACAGCTGTAACGGAAGATGAAAATTATTATGATGTAGAGTTTACGGAAAAGAAATTCGATGCCGATGGAGAATCTATGGAGGCAGGAATTTTTGAAGAGGACGAGCCGGAGGATAGAATAAAAGGTGGTTTTCAAAAGCCATCTTCTATAGGTGTATCTTTCTATGTGCCAGACGATGTTCAAAAGATTAATGCGTATATTAATTGGGGTAAATATTATGCAGAGCAGGTACAGGGTGAAGTAATTGATGGAACTTTAGAGGAAGATACCGAGAATAAGAAAAAGAAGAAGCATACCGTATATATCCGTGAGCAGATGAATGATGTTGTGGAAATTGATTTTAATCAGATTGGCCGTTCGAAGCAGATTCCTCTTGAGTCAAATGGGAACATCTATATCTATGTTATGAAGATGCAATTAGATAACGGATACAAGATGGTATCTGTATATTTGCATAATAATGATAAGTCAGATGGCGATGAAAAAGAATATGAAAAGGTAATGTTCCAAGTAGAGATGCTCATTTCAGATGATTTGATGAGTCCTATCTTCGTACCAGAATATATATGCAGAAAAGTTGAGTTAGCGGATGAATATTACTATAAGGGCAGACCTGTATATGCAAGAGGAAGAGGCTGTGCAGCTACTTGGGAAAAGAGGGCAGAAGAGATAAATGCTACTGCTATAAAATCTTCTTTTATTCCTGATTATGAAATTCCTAGTGTTAGTGCTCAGATAGATGATATGCCGGAGCATGCATTCTCTATGTTGCAGATGGGTTCACCAAAGAAAAAGGCAGAGGTAATTGAAAATCTTCGTACCTTGACAGCTATGTATGGAAGTTGGATTACTGATGTATTGGTAAATGATGAAGCCATGCAAGATGATAAATTTAAGGCTACAGGCCAGTCTATTATTGATAAATGTAATGATGCCAATCGTAGAATGAATGCAGGAATCGACTTGATCGAAAATGATGACAAGGTATATCAGGCATTTGTATTTATGAATCAGGCAATGTATTTACAGAGAAGTATTACATCGTTTTCAAGAGATTATGGTAATGGAATCCCATGCAGTCTAAGAGATTATATGACGGACATGCCTGAAAAGGGAAGAAAGCAAGATCATAGTGAGTGGAGACCATTTCAGATCGCTTTTGTACTTTTGAATCTGTATGGGATTATGGATGGTGAATCACCAGAAAGAGATATTATTGATTTATTATATTTCCCTACTGGTGGAGGTAAGACTGAAGCATATTTAGGTTTGATTGCATTTACTATCGCATACAGAAGACTGACTGCTTCAGATGAAAATGATTATGAGAAAGACGGTGGAGTAACAGTATTCTTAAGATACACACTTCGCTTACTTACAACTCAGCAGAGAGATAGATTGATGCGTCTTATTGTTGCAATGGAGCAATTGCGCGAGAAAAATCAAGAATTATATGGTAAGGAAAGAATTACGATTGGATTCTGGGTTGGTGGTAATGTTACACCTAACAAATTTAGCGAATACAGTGATACTGACCAATTTAAGAAGAAGGAATTTATAAGAAAGCTTACAAAGCAGATTATTAAATGCCCTTATTGTGGTAAGGAAATCACACGAGATGAATATGACATCAATGAAAAAGGAAAGTCTGTAAAAATACACTGTGCAGATAATAATTGTATGTTCTCATTAAGAACCGGAAGAACTATACCGGTATATCTTGTTGATGAGGAAATCTATGCAAAGTGTCCTACTGTGATTATTTCAACTGTAGATAAGTTTGCGAGACTTCCATGGTCAGAGCAGGTTGGCTTGTTATTTGGTAGAACAGATAGATGTTGTAGCAGATGTGGTCATATTGCTATTGGAGAGAAGCATGCAGGAAGGCATAATGCAGATGCGGCAGCAGGATTAGAAAAGGCTGAAACAGTAGATTGTAAGCAATTCTATCCACCGGAGTTAATTATACAAGATGAGCTTCATTTAATTACAGGTCCGCTTGGAACAATTTATGGCGGATATGAAACTGTTGTAGAAGAAATGTGCTGTATTGAGAAGAATGGAAAGAAGATTCGTCCTAAGTATGTTGTTTCTACTGCAACAATTAGAAATGCTGGAGAGCAGATTAAGTTCCTTTATGGAAGAAATGAATTTACACAATTTCCTCCAAGTGGTTTTGATACAAGAGATTCGTTCTTTATCAAGGAGGTTCCACTTCCAACTGATAATTTAGTTGATGCATCAGAAGAAAAAATCAGCAGAATGATTAGTGATGGCAAAAAGCCATTTCGCCAGTATGCTGGTATCTGTGCAAGTGGACAATCTGTTAAGACAACGCTTATTCGTTTGTATTCGATTATTTTACAGACAGCATTGGATATAGCAAAAGATCCAGAGTATGAGGATTATATCGATCCATATTATACATTGATAGGATACTTTAACAGTATTCGAGAACTTGGTGGTGCAGTTCGTCTTCTTGATGATGATATTGCAAGCCGTATTCGTGTCGTTAAGAATAAATATAATAGTCCAGAGCAGAGATATCTTAGCTTTGAAGGAAAGAAAGAGATTACGTCTCGTATTCCTTCTTGGGAGATCGCACAGGTTCTTGAAAAGTTAGCAGTTGCTTATGATAAAAACAAGGAAAAGCAAGGCTGTTATGATGTCGTAATTGCAACCAATATGATAGCTGTAGGTATGGATGTTGACCGTTTAGGACTTATGTCGGTTGTAGGACAGCCTAAACAGAATTCAGAATATATCCAAGCAACAAGCCGTGTTGGTCGACAGCACCCTGGAATTATATTTACAGTTTACAATCCATACAGACCACGAGATTTGTCTAACTATGAGAACTTTGTTGGTTTTCACTCGCAGATGTATAGATATGTTGAAGGAACTACTGCAACGCCATTTGCTGCAAGAGCAAGAGATAGAGTATTACATGCATTGGTGGTTTCTTTACTTAGATTACAGGTTGAAGCAATGGCCGATAATGGTGGGGCATCAAGTATCAATGATATTTCTGATGAACAGATTAAAGAAATAAAGGATAAGATTCTTGAGCGAGTTAAGATAACTGCACCATCATCTTATGTAGATACTGAAAAGGAAATTGATGAGTTTATCAATACTTGGAAGAGCATAGCAAAGGACGATAAGTTATATTATTTTGTTCCTGCAGTAGCAGATGATAAAAAGAGATTGCTTACATATTATGGCGAATACTATGGAGATAAAGAAAAGCCAACCTTAAGTTCTATGCGTGATGTTGAGCAATCATCAACAGTATTTTATTGGGAGGGTGTCTGATGAATTTTTATAAGAAATTGGGCGAAGTTCGTCCGAATCAGTTGATAACTACATATGGACCAGGCTCAATAATGGATGCTGTAAATGACTCATTAACAGTTTTGGATATTGAGTATTGGGATACCAATAATATTGGAAAAGAAATTAGAGATGCAAGATTGGCCAGTTATATGAATGTTCGCCGATTCTTTATGCCAAAAACAGGCGGTAAAGAGGATATTCCGGTGATTTCATTTCCATATTATCATGTGTGTTCAAAGGGAACATGCAAGTTTTTGTTCGATATGAGAGATTACTTTGATATCGACCAGTATAAAAATAATCAAGGCGAAGTAAAATGTCCTAAGTGTGGATTCCCTGCATATCCTTCAAGATTTATTACTGTATGTGAAGATGGACATATGGATGATTTTCCTTGGAGATGGTGGGTACATCACGGAGAGGAAAGTTGTAAAGAGGATTTATATTTGAAGTCTATGGGCAATACTTCATCACTGGCAGAATTATTAGTTGAGTGTAAATGTGGTGCAAAGAGAGTAATGTCTGGTGCAATGCAAAAAGAGAAATTTGCCGGACTATGCTGCTCTGGTAATCATCCACACAGACCTGGAGCTAAAGCAAAGATATGTAAGAAAGGTGTAGTTCCTAGCCAGCGTGGTGCATCCAATGTGTACTTTACTGTTACAAGAAATGCAATATCAATTCCTCCATGGACAAACCCAATTAATGATATTATGGGAGCGCAGAGAACAACTATCGAAACATTGGTAGAAGCTATGGGAGAAGAGGCAGGTCTTTCATTTGCTTACCAGAAGTATTTTGCCGACAGATATTCGTATGAGGACTTTAAGGCTGCTTATGATAGATTAAGTCAAAATATCAAAGAGTTTACTGAACTTAAAGAAATGGAATATGCTGCTATTACGCATCATGAGGATGTTGAGTATCAGCATGATGTTAAGTACTTCAAAGCAGAAGAGGTAGCCTTAAGTGAAAGTCTGAAAGAATATATTTCTAGAATTATCAAAATACATAGATTACGAGAAGTACGAGTATTGACTGGATTTACAAGGTTAGAAGCCCCAGAACCAGAAGTGGATGAACAATCACATATTGTGAAGTTGAAGTGCTCTTCGGGAGAAAAGTGGCTTCCGGCAGTTGAAATCAATGGTGAAGGTGTATTCATTGAATTGAGCAGAGAGAAGCTAAATCAGTGGATGCAGATTGACTCTGTGAAATCTCGTTCTGATAAATATGAGGAATGTTATGCAGCATATTGCCAGAAAAAGGGATGGGAGAATTTCAAACCAAGAAATGCAGAGTATGTGTTATTGCATACACTTTCACATATGTTGATTAAGGAAATGTCTATGCAGTCTGGCTATTCGTCATCTGCATTGCATGAGCGTATCTACAGCAGTGAGAATATGTGTGGCATATTGATTTATACCGGTGCAGCGGATAAGGAAGGCTCTTTGGGAGGCCTTGTTGAACTTGGTGGAATGAATAAGTTTTTACCATTATTAAAAGGTGCATTAGAAAATGGATTAACCTGTACAACAGACCCTGAATGTTTTATGAAGAATCCAACAAGTGACAGATTAAATGGAGCTGCATGTCATTCTTGCACTATGATTTCAGAAACTGCATGTGAGAATGGTAACAGACTTCTTGACAGAGCATTGGTAGTACCTGTGCCAGAACATGAAGAAATGGGATATTTCAGGGAATTGGTGAGAGATTTATGTGGAATACAAGTATAAAAATTGAATATATTGCAGGGCTGATTGCAGATGCACTTGAGAATTATTCCATAAATGGAGTGAATGCGCAGTTTAACCAGGTGATTGTAGAACTTAGGAATCATTTTACTAATTGTTCTGAAGAAGAAATTACAGACATAATCAGCCTCTGTATGAAGATGTATTCATCAAAGAAAATTGAACGTGCAGACCTTGTTCTTACTGCACCAGATTCATTCCAGGTAAAAACATTAAGAACAAAAGACATCATGCATAAACTGATTGAGAATACAGAAAAGAGTCTTACTATAACTGGATACTCAATTTCAGATTATTTTGCAGAAATGATAGATGTCATTATCAAGAAAAGTCAGCAGGGCGTATATGTTCGACTGTATGTAAATGATATTGAAAAGCAGAAGGACGCTCTGGATAGATTGATGGCATATCGTACACGCTTTTTACAAGTATATGAATATCAGAAACAGGAAGATGACAAAATGGCTGCTTTACATGCAAAACTTATCGTGTCAGATGTGAAGAAATCATTGGTGTCATCTGCAAATCTTTCATACCACGGAATGCAAGGCAATGTTGAGATGGGATTTTTGATTGAGTCCCATGACAAGGCAAAGCAGATAGAAGAGGTTATGAAGGAAATGGTGAGGATGAAAGTGTTTGTAAAACAATAATAATTATGAAAAAGATAAATAAATATCAGTTCCGCATATATGTGATAAAATATTTTCGTAAGTACTTATGTGTTTTGAAAATTGAAAGTTTCTCTACTATGCGGGCAAAAGGAAACTTATGATTTAATGATAGGAAAAGAATTAATAAGTTGATTCACTTAATGTTGATGTTAGGAGGTCATTAAATGCAGAGTCCAATTCATGAAGGATATGAATATCAGGATTATTTTACTGTTTCAATAATTCTACAACTGATGGTTCAACAGATAGATGCTGAGCTGATTATCGATCGTAAGGATTTCAGCGGAGATAAATTTGACGATTTAAAGTTGAAGATGTCTAATGGTAACACTGAATTTCAAATTAAGTATTCTGATGAAGAAAGCTCCCATAAACTTACTAAAGATGACTTGGCAAATGGCAATGGACATGATACTGCGTTATGTGATCTTTTCGCTTCTTGGAAAATGAGAAAAGAATCCGAAAATGATACTCAAATAAAGTTATGTCTTGCGTGGGACAGGCCTACTGATGATGATCCAATTACAGAGTTTTTGAGGCCTATTCAAGAACAATCTCTGCCTTTTTCGGTTGTTGCATATTCGTTTGACGGTGACGTGTTTTGGCCAGCAGAAAAATTACCACCAAAAAGTTGGAGAAAGTTTAATACGGCGATTAAGTCAGGACTTATTGATAGAGAAGCCTTTTTAGCTTTTTGTAATGAGCTCACGATTATTTTAGAAATGCCTAAAGCAAGTCTGGATTTAAAGAATCCTGGAGCCCTAGAAAATGTAATTATTCGTCAAACTGAGAAATTAGGGGTAGGAATATATCCAAATGATGCTCTAAACGTAGAGGATATCATTTATAAACTTGCAACGGAAGTAAAACATTCTAGAGCGATAGGAAACAGAATTTATACAAATATATTAGTGGGGCGCCTTGGATTAATAATGGATTACGGGAAATTCGATCAAAGATTTCCGGTGGATTCAACGCATCAGATTATACTTGGTGATGAAATTGAAAGGTTACACAGAGTAATTCTTGATTCAAAACGTGTCATTATTTCAGGCAACCCTGGATCTGGAAAGTCTTGGCTTGTTGATGAATACATAGATAAACTTACGAGCGAAGATAGTAAAGTTATACATTATAATTGTTTCCAGTCTTTACAGGATACAAATAGCCTTGAGAGAATACGTGTCACTTCCTTATATGGAAATCTAGTTTCGCAGATTGTGGAACAATGCCCAGAGCTGGTTGTACATAAAAATACAATTTTTGGTGCTAATAAAGCAGAACTTGAAAATTTGCTTTGTTTCATTGAAGAAGAATTCTATTTAGTGGTAGATGGTCTTGATCATATAGCTAGAGAATATGAGCTAAATAAAGATTTTATTTCCCACTCTGAAATTGAAATCATTTCGGAGCTGTTGGAAATCGATTTTCCTGATAATTGCTATGTAATAATATCATCGCAGCCAATAAATGAAATAGAGAAGTTTAAAAGCAAGAACTACAGTGTATTTGAGATTGAGCCATGGGGAATAGAACAAGTAAAATCCTTGATGACGACTTTTCAAATTAGAGATGATACTATTGAAGATGATGATATTTCATCAATAAGTGCATATCTACTTAAGAAATCTCAGGGAAATGCTCTATACCTTAGTTATATCTTGCGCCAATTACGAAACTTAGATGTGAATAAAGAATTAATAGATGAAATACCTGACTACGATATCAGTCTGTCTAAGTATTATTCCTATTTGTATACAAAAGTTCATAATAACCGCACGGTTAATGCACTTTGTGGGGCAGATTTTTATCTTGGTTTAAATGATTTAATGGAGATCACAGGAGATGGGAAATTTGTAGAGCAAGATATATCGGTGCTTCATCCATTATTGATAGAAAATACACTAAGCGGTGGCTTTTCAATCTATCATGAAAGTTTTCGCCGGTTTGTTTTAGCTTCATTAAAAGATAAAAAAGTGGATTTAGAGAGAAATGTCTATGGTATTCTTGCTGATTGGTTACAGAAGAAACCATTTTTTGAATTTGATAAGTCATTTTATTATCTTACTGAATTGCTGTATAAAATCAAGAGGGATGTTGAAAATATTGAATTGATTGAGAAAGAATTTGTTCTTAAATCAGTCACAGAGGGTTATTCTCGAAAACGTATAAGAATGAACTTGAATTGTATTATTCGAAGTGCGGGTAGAATTAGAAATTTAGTTGCGTTGGTAACAGCTGGTGAGCTGTTGGCAATGCTCGATGATATGAACGAATTCGATAGTACTGGAGAAGAATACTTCCAAGCAATATGTGATATAAAGGGTGCTTCTAAACTAAATCAATTAATGCAAATTGATGGAAAACCAACCTTTGATATAAATACAGGCCGAATTGCGTGTTATATTTCTTCGAAAGCTGGTATTACACCTTGGTGGGAACTGTATTTAGATACAGAGGCTAAACAGTACAAGATTGAGGATCTTAAATACTATTATAGATATTATCTTGATGAACAAGGAGTTAGTATCATTCCTAAGCTTATGAAGGCAATAGAAAAAGAAAAGGATTCAATAAGAAACCAATGTATTGAGATTGCGTATGATGAGCTACAGGACTATATAGAATTTGATGAAATTGCTTCAATTGCGGAGGAGCAACAACTGATTAATTGGAAAAACTATTTTTCGTATATTGAGACTGGATATTATCCGCAAAGTGAAGTTTCCGTTGAGGTTGCAATTGGAAACTGGAAAAAAATCAAAACATTGAGGATGCCAGGAGAAAAAGATGTAAGGATTTTCATAGAATTATTCTCACAAATATATTATCTCGCTGTGCAGGGAGATAGGAGAGTTATAGAGACAGTCTGTGCAGATTGTGAAAATATTAATTGGTTCTACAATTGGATAATCTATTCTGTCAAGATGGCAGAATTGTGTGCGAACATAGCACAAATGGATTCTAAAACAATCTGTGAATCAGCTATTACTAATTTGGAAATATTGTTGCAGGATACGGAAGTTTTCAAGGGAGAACCACGTACTTGTGATTTGTATTTTCTCCAGAATGAGCTAACGAGGTCGTATGAACGGGCGGTAGAACTGATTGTCCAAAATGGGACAGTAGAGGATCTGGAGAAAGCATTAGATATTCTCGAACAGCTTGATGATGAAACTGGAACAAGTTTGGATCATAGCATGGGAGGGCCATTAACTGATGCTGAATTTTTGGGGTTAATATCTCGTTTTTTGACTAATGATAATTATGAAATCGTAAAACCATATTTATTAAGAACCCAGGAAAAAATAGAAAAAAACGAGGTATATGATTGCATAGCTGCGGCAAAGTTACGCTTTGTTAGTCTTATTTCAAAGTATAATCAGCCTGAGGCTTTAGAGCATTTTGATATGTGTACACGTTATCTTGTTGCATATGGATATCACAAGGATATTATCTTGTTGCAGATTATGGATTCTTATAATATTTTTTTTGAAGCTGTTGCAGGAAATACAGAAGAGGAACGTGATACAATAACAAAAATGACAATAGCTCTTTGGAATCATACTGATGGAAGAGAAACAAAGCACTTCCTAAACCGTTGGTTTGACAAATTGCTCAAGACAGACTCGAGGTATGCGCTTGCATTCCTATTAGGATTACAAATCAAGTTTGGAAAGAGTTGGGTTGTGGAGGGGATGTTACGTTCCGTTATAGAAAAGTATTGCAATGATTTGAGCTTTTTGGATATTGTAATTGGACTGATTGAGTCACTTCCAAATGATACAAGCCCAAGAATAATTGATGCATCCACATCTGTATTCAGAACACTAGAGCAGATGTGCACAGGAGCGGACGATGATGAAAGATTGCTAATCAAGTGCCGTATGAATGAACTTGTTATCAATGTTGTTTCAAGATTTAATATCCTTGATAGTCCTTGGCCGGACAATGATTCGTGGAAAGATGGAAGCATTAAAGAATTTTTATTAACAGTTGAGTCAGCAGGATATGATGTTTCACAGTATATAGAATATTTCCATATAAAGAAAGTCAACGATATGGAAAACAAAGAAGATAAGAAAACAGAGGATGTTTTTGAAAGTAATCAAACACGTTTTGAAGCCTTAACTACAGAGGACGCAAAGAAATGGTTTGAAACACATGATTTAATTGAGCGAGATGTACAAGATATCTGTAGATTCCTTAAAAATTATCAGAATGATAAGGATACTTTACTTGAGATACTGAGATTCATAATTACTGAATACGGTGGGTGGGGGTATAGTAAGAAACGTAAGGATACTGTTCTACAAATCATTGAGCAGTTGGAACTTGACGATAAAGAACTGTCAGAAATTCATATGTTGATGTACCTTTACTCATATGAATGGGGAAGTTCGTTAATTGATAAGGATGAATTTCTCAATAGTATACGACTTAGTTCTGATATGGCCCGTAACACGTTTTATAGTGAATTACCTGAAGTTATTATTTCACATTCGAGCAGAATTACAAAAGGTCTTTTGAATGCCCTTTTTGCGTTTGGATATGATAAGGACAGCATTATTACGATTTGGAGAAATGCATTTGATATTATGAAACTTCGTTTCCCGAATCTTGATTATTATCCTATTGATAATATTTTGGAAGAAAAAGATGAACTGTTAGGACTGCGTAATTGCTTATTAATGCGGTTTATTGATGGAGGTAAGGAATCGTTTCTGGCAACTTATGCTTATTTGGCAAATTTTGCTGAAGAAGAGAAATATTCAGAATTCATGGAATCGATAGTATTTTGTTTAGAACATTATGAACAGTATAATCTTGTGACACAGATAGCAATCGCAGATTTAGTAAGATGTTATGGATATCGTTTGAAAGATTTGAATGTTGATCGAATGATAAATGCAATTAATGCTGTTTATCCAACCGGAAATTTGCTTTTGGACGTCATATTTTCGGAATTTACAATATATAAGAGCTATCTTTTAAAGTGCGCAGATAAGCATTCACCGGATTATTTGGAACAAGAAGATATTGAGTTTTACTTAGCGGAACAATTATATGATCTTGGGAAAGAAGAGGCTCGAGAAGGAACCGATGAATACGCTAAGAATTCAGTATATCGAGATCCAATTATGCAGGTGGTCGATACTTGTGGTATTGACTATGCAGAACTGTACGAAAGGCTATATGCATCAAGTAGATTGAATGATAAAATACGCGATTTTGTTGGTGGGGGAAGTAAGATGCCTGAAACAAATACCGTGTACAAATCATATGTAATTCAATATGCGCTCCATGTAATCATTGAAAAAGCTTATCGTGACAGAAAACCAGAGTTGATTCCGCAGAATTTGTTTCGGTTGATACCTGACTACCAGGGGATGTATAGATTATTCAAGTGCCGTGGAATTCCACCACAAAATCATCTGTATGATAAGAGTAATTCGTGTGAGCCTTTTCTCAAAAATAATGAGGAGGAATATATTCTAATCGGATGTTATGAGACAAGAACAAGAATTGACTATCATCAGGCGTCTTTTACTTTTGCGTATCAAGGTATAGTAGGAGATGATAATGAAGAAAATCAGATTCCATTCCAGCGATATTTAGCCCCAGCGGTTGGAAAAGGAGAAATTCATATGATTCCAGATAATTCGGAATCGCTGATTAATATTATCAGAACACTTGATCGAGAATTGGAAGATGAAGATTATCTGTGGCCTAGCATTCCGATTTCTAAACTTTTTAACGTTCATATGGAATTTGATTTTTTGAATGGAAGATATATTGCAGTTAATCAGGAAAATGATATTGTCTTTATTATGAAAAAATGGTCATCGAGTTACAAAGGTGACAGCGAATATCCTGGAAATGCGATTCCATTATATAGTGGTACTGAGTTGTATATAAAGAAAGAGTATATTGAAACGTTGGAGAAACAATTTGGAACATTGATGATGAAAACTTGCGTGGAATCATATACTCACACTTATTGATTTAACTAGGATATAGTATGAAAGTGGATATTTTACCTGTTCATTTGTATGTTGTAATAGTTATTGTTTGTTAGCTGGAGTGTTTTAAAGCAATACTAAATCGACGGTTTAATCAAAATAAGACTGATATATATTTGTAAGAATCGTATATTATATATAAAAAATGGACAGTGGGAAACCAGCTCCATAGGAGCTGGCTTCCCATTATCTTTCGTGTCTGCTTGCACTAAGGAATCTATTATCGTGGTCCAACTGGTTAAACTTATACCCTTGTGAGCACAGAATATCTCTTTTAAGACCGATAAGATTAACATCAGAATTAAGTATTGCTGCAATCTGATGACTGTCATATCCCTGGTATATAAGGTCAAGAATATCATCATCAGTGATGCTTATCTGAGCAGCAAATATGTTGGCTTCGTATTCCATACGGTCCAGAGCCATATTGAAAAGGTGAAATTCCTTGAAAACACCATTTTCAGCTAATAGCGCCTGATGTAACCTGTCATGACCGAGTTCATGGTAAATTACTATTTTTTCAAGATTTCTGTCTAAGCCATCTTTTATAAATATAAATCTGTTATTAAGTATCTTTGTATATGCGCCAAGTTGACTTGCAAACTGGCGTGGCATAATAGTAATGCCCAGTGTATCAGCCAGTTCATATGGATTACGAGTACCATACTTTTCTGTCAGCTTATTGGCTGTAAGCACAATTTCGCTGATTGGAATCTGCATAAAATCACTCCTTCTTGGGGTAATGTTAAGAGATGACATATCTCTACACAGCATAGTATAGCAAAATATGTGTGCCATTATTAGGACACATAAAACAAATTATGCACCTTTCTTATAATTTCTTTTTGTCAGAGTATTTCTTAGGTGTGTATTTTCTGTTCTTTTCTTTTGCAATCCAGTATGCATCCTGAATTGCTTTCATCATTTCATCCATATCTTCTTCTGCTATATCTCCGCCGGCAAATAATCCGCTTACTTCAGCAATAAGTGCGTGAGCCTGCTGCTTACCTCGTGAGCCATAGGTAGCTCCGGCTTCTAATATGAATTGTTCATCTTCAGCAAGAAGGTAATTGATATTTACATCAAAAAATTCTGCAAGCTTCTGATATGTTTCTCTTGTTTTAGGCAGGCTGGTTCCCAATTCATAGCTTTTAACAGTTCTTACGGAAACGCCAATGCTGTCGGCAAGTTGTGGCTGGGTTAAGCCTTTTTGTGTTCGTAATTCTCTAATTCTTTCACCGAATGTCATAAAGAATCCTCCATTTCTAAGGGGTAACAAGTACCATTATAAAAAATAAAAATAATAGTTGACAGTGCAGATTAACTGCACTATAATAAAACTTGCAAAGAAGTGAAAGTTATCTGCACTTATAATACAACAACCTGCACTTATTGTCAATAACTAATTATTGGAAATACAGTAATTACCTATATTAAGAGCAGTACATACATTTATGGAGGAAGAGAGATAAAAGATCAGCAAATCACTATTACAATGAAGCAAAGTGCAATTGAACTTCATAACAGCGGTACAGCTTCAGTACATCGGAACTCGCTTGTTATGGTATATTCATCAACGGATTCGCTTTCCCTGATCCGTCTGAATGTATAAACATCAGCTTATATGCTGGGATAATTGTTATGTTTATTCATAGGAGGATTCGTTCGATGGAAGAAAGTATTAGTATGGCAGTGAGGTGTCCCTGCTGCGACACATTTTTATTTGAATCAGATAATACCAATACAAAGCAGAAATGTCCAACCTGTAAGAAAGACCTTATGATTACAATAAGTAACGGACAGCTGTTATTATCTGTTGAAGGGACAAGCAAAGAAGAAAACTACTCAGGTCTTGTTAAAAGGCAAATAAATTACTACGCTAAAGTGAGTAGGTTTAGAGGAAAGAAATCAAGCAACAACTAAATATTTTGGTGAGATATTTGGAATGAGCAGCGGGACCGTGGTCGAGCGTGTGAGGCTGTGCCAAGTATCAAGAGTTTGTTGGAACTGGAGATGTGGTCGAGCATCAGGAGTCATACAAAACGATAACAGTATTAAAGACAGTAGAAGTCTATTTAAATGTAGATTCTATATCTTTACTGTATGTTTTGTATGGCTCTTTTTGTATTACGCTACAATATCGCTGTTATCGTTTTGATGGCTCCGAGAAAGGAGTCAATTATGTATTATGATATTGTAGAGAGCGGTAAGAGAATTAAGGAAATGAGGAAGAAAGCAGGGTTTACACAGGCACAGCTTGCAGAAAAGTTAGGAATATCAGCAGATGGAATGAGCAGTATTGAGCGTGGTAAGAATGGTGTATCAGTAGATTTGTTTGGGATTATGGCGACTACGCTTGAATGTTCTGTAGAGTATCTTGCATATGGAGTGAAAACAATGGCACTTACGGAACAAGAGATTAGGGTGATAATGGCAATGAGAGGAATATTATAAAATAGTTATGGAAATTCATGGACAGTAAGAGTATACTAATATAAGTAAACTTCGTTGACATGTCAGGTTGCTTATACAGCAACACTTATTAACGGAGGTAATTATAATATGAATGAATGGAATGAACTAAAGAAGGCACATTATGGTAGCAATACTTGCGTGATGAGCGAATTTGGTACTATTGATTTTAGTCCAGAAAAGCTTAGGCAGATAGAAGGTGGAGAGAAACTTTCTTATGACGAGTATCTTGAAATACAAAGAAAGTCAGCTAAAGATTGCAGACACTATTTTGAGATGTGTTACTATGAGATGGCGCTAGGCTTCAAAGGACAGATCGAAAAGAAGAATAGTAAGAATGTTTGTTTTAAGAGAATCTATGTTGAAGGAATGTATAGAGATGGTACTTGCTTCGATGGAAAAGAAGATCATGTATGGCTTCCTATAAATGGATTTGAAGAGTATGAAGTAGGTGATTGCTTATCGTTCTATGCAGAGATTTATCATTATCTTAAGACCAGCAATGGAAAGAAAATAGATTATGGTCTTAGAAATCCTGAAGGAATAAAAAAGATTGAAGCGTATGAGCTGCCAAGTGATGATGAGTTACTTATGCAGAGTATTAATTCCATTATTTGTGAGACTTGTTTCTTTCGTGAACAATGTTATGGAACATATTGCTTAAGAAATGAGAAAGAGTTGAAGGCTATACGAAAAGATATGATGAAGATAGCCAAAGCAAAGTAGTATAATATTTTTCTAGAACTGGAAGGGAGTATTTAATACTTCCTTCTTTTTTCTGCCCAATCCGTAGTGTTACTACAGATTTTTCTATTATATCCGTAGAGTTGCTTCCTGTAAGACTAAAGCATATTCAAGTATCATATAACCATAGTCAATGAGCTGCCGGTAAGGCTCTTGATTAGAGGATATGCGCATATTTCTCACAAATAAAGATAAAGTGAGGAATTCATAATGACAAATTATAACGGTAAAGAAGTACTTAATGGACTTTTGTTCATCAAATCTATGATGAGTGTAGAAAATGTGGAGAGACAGGCAATTGCACTTAGAAAGTTAGCTAACAAAGCAGGTGTTGACTGTAAACATGCCCTTTTAGATGATAGCTATTCTAAATCAATTGACAGAGACGCTATCTGCGATTTGCTTGAATATCTTGATACTGGAAGATATCAGGTGCTTGTGGTTGAGGATGTATATGACCTTACAACCAATATTCCAGATTTAAAAGCTATGATTGACCGCATCAATGGTATGGATGTGATTATATTTGACCTGGCAACTATGACAGCCAGATTCAATAACTATGCAAAAGAGTGTTAGCGGTGGAAACAGATATTCTTATGTAACATTTGCTTCTTGTACGGTTGTAGTTGACAATGACGGGAATGTGATTGTCAGCTGCCCTACAGAGGATGAGGCTGTGGAATACATCAGGGAATTGGAGGAATACGATGAAAGAATATAATGGCTGGGAAGTAGGACCAAGACTTAGAAATTTTCGTAAATCCAAAGGAATAACTGTGGATAAACTTAGTGAGATTTCTATGCTTAGTGTTTCTCATATAAGACAGATTGAGCAGGGTAACCGAAGAATAACAATAGATACTTTATACAGACTGATGAATGCATTGAATACTGATGCAAATACGGTTCTATCAATAAATCCTAATCCTGAAAACTCGATAGATGCTGCAATAAGAGGATTGGATCCTGATAAACAGAACTATTTGACAGGTGTGTTCAGATATATGATTTCAGAGATAAGTCAGTCAGAATAGGAGAAATTATGAGTAGAAAAAAACGAGTGATATTACCATATGAATGTATTATGTATTTGTCAACGGAAGGAGACATTTTTAAAGCAGATTATAAAGAGAAAAAGCAGGAAAAGTATATAAGAGAATATGCCAAAGCACATGGAATAATAATTGCAGGGAGTATGCATAGAGATGCCTTGGGAATGAAGGATGTGGATGAACATTTTCTGCAAATGGCAAAGCTTATTTCTAACAATCGGGTACAAGGCGTTATTGTAGCTAATATGAAGGCTGTTTCAAGAGATGTAATAGATGCTTACCATAAGGTAGGACTAATCAATATGGCAGGCGGTGTAATGATTTCGGTTGATGAAGGTCTGCTGAAATTAGGGTTGAAGGAGGAAGTCTATGAATAAGTATAAGAGAGGCGATATTATCCTTGTTAATTTGGATAAAAGTTCTAAAGGTTCAGTGCAGTTTGGTGTAAGACCATGTGTTATTATCAGTAACTATATTACTAACAGTGAAAGGTCAAGAATACTTAATGTCATTCCTGTTTCCTCTAAGAATAAGAATATTCCTGTGCACGTAAAAATTGCACCACATGATATAAAAGGATATTTGTCTGAGGAGTCATTTTGTATGATTGAACAGATAAGGACAATAGATAAAAGTCAGGTGCTTGGCAAGATGGGACATATCAAAGATGAAAGCGGAATAATGGAGAAGATTAATAAGGCTATGACAATGCAATTTGAAATGATGACGGATACGGAGGAATAATGATGGCATATAAACGAAAGGAAATCGAAGATTTAGAAGAACTTGTACTTAATAGAAAAAAGAAATTTGTAAGATATCAGGAAGGTGCAAAACTATACTCTCTTGGCATCCATGCATTTATGGATTTGGCTAAAAATGCCGGAGCAATATACAGAGTGAAAAGGACAGTGCTTGTAAATACTGATATTATTGATGAGTATTTGGAAACATTTAGAGAAGAACCTGTGTAACGACTTTTTGGTGTTGTGTGTAAACAAAAGGGGGCAACAAAAAATACTTGACGCGTTGCGTGCAATGAACTATAATGTAATTAGACGTAAAGAATAGTGAGGTCTGCGATGGAAAAAATGAGTGAAGATGATATTAACTATGCAATAATGGTTAAAGAACTTCGATTGGAAATGAATATGAACAGAACAGAATTCTGTGAATATTTTGGAATTCCATATAGAACCGTTCAGGACTGGGAAGCGGGTAAAAGAAAGTTGCCCGATTACGTCTTAAGACTTATGAGATATAAGTATGAAACTGAAAAGTTAAAGGAGCAGAAGTAGTTTTCAGATGTTGTCCCTCACATTTTTAAAGTGAGGTGAAGAAAGGTGGCAAAAGCACGTAAAGATAATAAAGGTTATGCATTAAGACCAGGTGAGACTCAAAGACCGGATGGCAGGTATTGTTTTTCATATACTGACTTGGAAAAGAAAAGACATTATGTGTACACAAAGACACTGGCAGATTTAAGAAAAAAGGAAAGAAAGATAATTCATGATATTGAAGAAGGTCTTGATCCTCATGCTGCAGAGAAGATTACACTTAATCAGATGTTCGACAGATACATTTCTACAAAGTGTGAATTAAAAAACTCCACGATGATTAATTATTGCTATATGTATAATCATTTTGTAAGAAATTCCTTTGGTCAGAGAAAACTCAAAGACATAAGATATTATGATGTCAAAAAGTTCTATCTGGATTTGATTATGGACAGAGGCATAAAGGCGAACACACTGGAAAATATTCATAAGCAAATTTATCCTGCACTGCAGCTTGCAGTAAGGGATGGATTTATTAGAGTGAATCCTGCAGTTGGCGTATATGGTGAAATCAAGAAAAGCAAGTTAGGAGCAACACCTAAGAAAAGAGCACTTACGATATCACAGCAGAAAGCCTTGGTTGAGTTTTTAGATGATAACAAAGAGTTCAGAGGATGGTATCCTATTATTATTTTTCTGCTTGGAACCGGTTGCAGAATTGGTGAAACCGTTGGTCTAAGATGGGAAGATATTGATTTTAAGAGAAAATCTATCAGTATTAATCATAATACTACCTACAGACCTACAGGAACAGGTACACAGGCTTGGCAGATTACAACGCCTAAGACACAGGCTGGTAACAGAATCATTCCATTAATTAGTGCTGTTGAAGATGCTCTGGCAGAACAGTTTGATATCCAGATGGCTATTAAAATAAAACAAAAGGAAATAGACGGTTATACAGGGTTCATCTTTGTAAGTGACAGTGGTTATCCGGTAATTCCTCAGGAAGTGAACAGAGCAATTGCAAGAATAATTGAAGAGTATAACAAGAAAGAAAATGCCGAGGCGAGACTTGAAAAGAGAGAAGCGAACCTTCTTCCGCACTTTTCAGCTCATAACTTAAGGCATACATTCTGTACAAGACTTTGTGAGAATGAATCCAATCTTAAGGTTATTCAGTCCATTATGGGACATGCAGACATCAGCACAACAATGGATATATACGCTGAGGCAACAGAGGAGAAAAAGCAGGAAGCATTTGTGAATCTTGAAAATAAGATAATCATAAGATAATAATAGTTGTCGCAAAATTTGCGACAAATGCAAGTGACTGAAAATAAGTGATTTATTTGCATAGCATAACCATAAAAATTAAAAAAAGTAAAACAAAATGTCTTAACCAATGAGACATATTACTTCAATAAAATAGTGTTTTACAACAGTTTTTACAACAAATATATAGAACCTGTTGTAACGATTTGGAACGGGATGTAAAAGTACTATTTGTGCAGGATGTAACGTGATGGAACAGGACGGAACAAATGGTGGAGTTTTACCAGCGTTCTCCCGACGATGAAGAGCTTAGACAAATAAAATCAAGAAAGAATCCTTTAAAATAGGCACTTTCCAGAGATGGAGAGTGCCTTATTTTTTGCCTACTGTTACCGCTACTGTTACTTTTGCGGTTGCTGTTACTATTTTAATAATCCAGATTATTTTCTACTGTATATGGCGTATGAGCTTCTATACATTCTTTTATCAATTCTATTATCTCAATATCATCACAGCCCCTACAAAGCATTAAGGGGAACGGTTCATTAAATGCGTCTTTGTATTCCTGTAAGTACTTTTCTAACATTCTTTTTTATCCCTTTCTTAAAAAATATTACCAAAAATTCAACAAAAAAGTACGGTGTCAAAGTAATAATACGGACGCACCGTATAAAAAGTCAATCAAAATATACAAGTTGCACAAAAACAGAGGTTTTTGAGGGTGTAGCTTAAAAAAAGGTTTATTTTTTTATGATTTAAAGCAATTTATAATATTCTTATAGATTATAAGAAAAGGAGTGTTGAAGCTATGACAAATATAAAATCTATCATAAGGCAAAGTGGCGTTAGGCAATATGAAATAGCTGATTACTTACATATGCAAGAATCAAACTTTTCAACAAAGTTAAGATACCCTATAACGCCAGATTTTGAAAAGAAAATACTTCTAGCAATTGCAACAATTCAGTTGGAAAGGGGGATTACAAATGAGAGCATTAAAGGAAAAGAGTGATAAAGCTGTACTTATAACATATGAGCAGGCTTGCCAGAGATATTCTTTAGGAATGAACACAGTCCAGAAGTTAGCCAGAACAGGAAATGCCCTTGTGAAGATTGGCAGAAGTGCAAGGGTTGATGTGGAGAAGATGGACGCTTTTGTGATGAGCTTTAGAGAGTAGGTGTAGGCTTATGCAGATAAAGAAAATCAGTAATGAAGAAATGCAACTATGCTGTATTTATAACGATAAAGGGCGTGCTGTTGGAGTTAAGGATGAAGCTGTTTGCGTTTTCATTAAGACGGATTACCACATATTTATTTTAAGTGGGATTCCATTTATTTATGACGCAGGAAAGTATATTGCAGATGTTAGTGGGGCGTTAACAAAAACAATTATTAAGAACTATATTGAATTTGAACTTATAAAAAGTACAACGATTAACCGCATATATAATTTGCTGATTGCAGATTATGAACTTCAAGCGTGTGAAGATATGCTTAATAGATATCCAGATAATTGGATTCCGTTTGATGATTGTTTATATAGCGTGCTTGATGGCGTGGAAAATGAATACAAGCCAGAATACAGGGTTATTAACAAGATTCCATATAAGTATGCAGATGTAAAGCAGGCGTCAAATGGAGAAGAATTAGAAAAGTTTTTTGAGTATGCTTTAAGCAAAGAGGACAGGCAAACAATACTTGAATTTTTCGGTTACTGTATGACAAAGAATAAAGGGTTTCAAAAGTTCTTATTGCTAAAAGGAAGCAGGGGAACAGGAAAAAGCGTGTTGTTGTCGCTTCTTGAAAAGATTGTAGGGCGTGAGAATGTATCAAATGTTCCGTTGCAAAATCTGGAAGAAAAATTTTACAGCATACAGCTTTTGCATAAGTTGGTAAATGTTTGTTGCGATTTATCAGCATTACCGCTTAAAAGCACTAATTCAATTAAGCTGATAACAGGTAACGATTTTATCACAGACAGCTATAAAGGGAAAGATTTGATTACATTTTGCCCCTATGCAAAATTGGTCTTTAGCTGTAATGCAATACCGCTAATTCTTGACGGAGATAGTTCAAACGCATTTTACCAGAGGATAATTCTTGTAAGTATGGATAATGCACCAGATAAACCAGACAGAGAGTTAAAAAGCAAGTTGGAAAACGAAATATTATACCTCATCAACATTTCAATTAAGGCATATAAGCAGGCTTTAGAGCGTGGGTACATTTACGAAAGCGAAAATACAAAGCGTATAGTTGCAGAGTTGTATTCGGACTCTGACAGCTTGCAAGCATTTCTTGATGAATGTACCAGAGCAGAAAAAAATGATAGAGTTTCCAAGTCACAGTTGTATCAAGAGTATTTAGCTTTTTGTGATACCGAGGGGAGAGAGCCACTAGCAAAGCACAGCTTTAATAGAAAAATGAGAAGTAAAGGTTTTACAGAGTATAAAAGCGGTGTTGACTCTTGGAGAGGATTAACTTTGATTGATTGGAATAGTCAAAATCCATTTGTAAATGGGTAATTTGGGTGGCTTTATTTTTAATCATTAGAAATATAAAAAAAGATATATGTATTATATAAAGAATGTGAGTTTGAGAAGAATAACCCAAACCACCCACATAGGAGAAAATACAGAAATGACAAGCACCAACCGAGCCAAAATAAAAATAGTGAGGTGCTAACAATGAGAAATTATAACAGAGTTATTAGTTTGAATAAGGCTTCAAAGGTTACAGGCGTAAATATTGCGACTATGCGAAAAGACATTGAAAAGGGCAGGCTAGACGCATTTTATTATCGTGGTCGTTATCGTATCGAAATAAGTGAAGTGATAGCCTATGCGGACTATATACATCATAGCAACAGGGCGGTTCTGATATGCCCTATGCCTGTAATTTTACATAGAATTGATTATATGATTTTTAAGATTTTTGAATAGAAAAGAGGTGCTACAAGTGATAGAACGAGAAATTTTAATCAGTACGCTGTTAAACGAGGGTACTATACAGGCAACAGCAAACAAGCTAAATTGTTCCCCTGTCACAGTTTATAACCATATGAATGAAGCAGGCTTTAAAGATGATTTTAACAAGGCTAAAAGAGATATTCTGGAAGCTACTTGCAATCGTTTAACAAGTAATTTGTTGGCAGGAGTTGATACAGTTATTGAGATAATGCAGGACGCTTCAAATTCAGCACAGATTCGGCTAAATGCGTCACAACAGCTATTTAATGTTACTTTGCGATTAAATGAGCAAATTGAGGTATTGGAGAGGTTGCAGAAATTGGAAGAGAGGTTTGCTGATGATGAATAAAAGTATATCGAATAGAATTGATAAATTAAACAGGAACAGCAAAACAGAGCGAAAAACATACGCTTTATTAACATATGATGATGGAAGTAAAGAAATATTGAGAAGTATGGAAGTTAGCTTTTGTTGGCTATGTGGTGCTATTCGTGATGATAGAGGAAAAATGATTGTAAATATTCAGATTATAGCGGACGGAATAGGAGATAAGGGACTTGAGATAGCAAGTCAGTTTGTAAACGAGAACAGGGGGTAATAATGATATGTTAGCTAGATATCCACCATAAACACAGAAAACCTAGCAAAACCTAACATAAAAAATATTAAAAGAAAAGAGGTAAAAATATTATGAAAGTAAAATTTGAGAGAATTTTAAAGTTGATGCAGGATTATGTTGATTTGAGTGTAAGCACAAGGGCAGAAATTAGCAAGATTAACGCTGATATGAACATCAGCCAGAAAAGAAAGAATGAGCTTGTAGACGAGCTTAAAGGCAAGCTGTTAGCATTTGGCGAAAAAGCTATGAATGAAACAGATAATGTAATTGAAAAGATTATTGCAGAAGCAAAGGAAAGAAATACTAATTGTGATTTAGCTTCTTTAAGCGGTGTATTTGCTTATATTTCAGCTTCTGGAAGTGCAAGCGATAGTGAAGTGGTTATGAACGCATTAAAGCCCCATATCGGCATTATCCCAGAGTTAAAGGCTATTTATACAGCTTGTGAAAACAATGGAGTAAATGAGGGAATAAAGGCTACTATCAGAGGATATCTGTATAATCTTGATGATGTAGAAGCAACAATGAAAGAAGCCTGCACTATGACTTTTTGCGGTACAGCTTCCGCAACTTCTTGTAGTAAGAAGATTGAAAGACAGGCGAAGTTATTAGGAATTGATGTTATATCAAATGTTCGTGATGAGTTTTCGGACGAACAGATGTTACGAAAAGTGGCAGGGCTACTTTAATGCAATAAGTCAGACGCAAAGACGAAAACAGGGCGGTTTATACCACGCAGGTACAAGCGGATATTTGAGAAAGTAAGGGCAGGCGTGAGCTTGCCTTTTTTCTTGAAAGTGACAGTAACAAGTAACAGTAAAATGAATGTAGGGCGTGAAAGCCTTGCAAACAAAGGATTCTATAACAAAATGTTTACATTGTGGAAAATAGTATTGCTATC